>ULRS01062213.1_pt1 | contig 16512 bp, 9 predicted proteins | sample 1955671 | NCBI WGS metagenome assembly ULRS01 (sample SAMEA4835689, study PRJEB28245) | human gut metagenome | biome: gut microbiome; material: fecal sample | place: Denmark | collected 2008
GCCGAAAACAAACGGATTCAGAAATACAAAGCGAAATTCGCAGCATAACAAAATGCCGCAAATCCCATGCTGATGCTAAAACACCAACATGGAATTTACGGCAGTAATTTTTTTAGATATTTGCCATGTCTATCTTGACAGGGGCTGATCACTTTCGGAGCATGCTTTTTTATTTGGCAAAGGTTATTCGCCCATTTCGGTGAGGACATGTGCGCAGCGAGCGCAGACGCCCGGATGCTTCGGATCGGCATCCACATCCGCCGAGCGCTTCCAGCAGCGTTCGCACTTGGCGAGCGTGCAGACAGCAACAGAGGCTTTCACCGTGCCTTCTTCATTCGAAGCCGCATTTTCCGGAGCCGCTGCTGTACCGGAAACGATGTGCGTCTGGGACACGAGGAGGAAGTCTGCGAGTTCTTTTTCCATCGCTTTGACGATGTCATAGGCTTCGCCGTCCGCATAAACGGTGACTTCCGCATCGAGCGGATGACCGATGACCTTCGCCTGACGGGCTTCTTCGAGTGCCTTCATAGCGACGCTTCTCACAGCGAGGCGCTTCTTCCATTTTTCATCGAGTGCTTTGTCAAGGTATGCTTCATTGACCTTCGGCATATCGGACATATGGACAGACCATTCTCTTTCTTCCTTATTGGGAAGAGCCTGCCATACTTCTTCGGAGGTGAAGCAGAGGACCGGAGCGACGAGGCGGACCAGCGTAGTCAGGATCTCATACATCGCGGTCTGTGCGCTTCTTCTCAGCTTGGAGTCAGCCTTTTCCGTATAGAGGCGGTCTTTCAGGATATCGAGATAGATCGCAGAGAGATCGACCGTGCAGAAATTATGGACAGCATGGTACATGACATGGAATTCATAGTCATCATAGGCTTTAAGGACAGTCTCCTTGACCTGTTCCATGCGCAGCAGTGCCCAGCGGTCGAGTTCTTCCATATCTGCGTAAGCGACAGAGTCGGTCTTCGGATCGAAGTCAGACAGATTGCCGAGCAGGTAGCGGAATGTATTTCTGATCTTTCTGTAGACGTCGCTCATGGACTTCACGATCTTGTCAGACAGACGGACATCGCCCTGGTAGTCGACAGAGGAGATCCAGAGTCTCATGACATCAGCGCCGTATTTGTTGATGACATCCTGCGGAGCGACGACATTGCCGACGGACTTACTCATCTTTCTGCCTTCGCCGTCCATGGTGAAGCCATGGGTGAGGACGGCCTTGTATGGCGCATGGCCATTGACAGCGACAGAAGTCAGAAGAGAGGAGTGGAACCAGCCGCGGTGCTGGTCAGAGCCTTCGAGATAGAGATCGCACGGATAGGACATATCCTTCCAGGACTCTTCATGCGGATAGCGGAGGACGCCGTTCCATGTGGAGCCGGAGTCGAACCATACGTCCATGATGTCTTTTTCTTTATGGAAATGTGTGCCGCCGCAGTGCGGGCATTTGAATCCTTCCGGCAGAAGTTCTTCTGCGGAATGCGCCCACCATGCATCGGTGCCCTCTTTTTCGACGATCTCTTCGACCTTCTTCATGGTTTCCGGCGTGATGATCCACTTGCCGCAGTCATCGCAGTAGAAAGCCGGGATCGGAACGCCCCAAGAGCGCTGGCGGGAGATGCACCAGTCCTGACGATCACGGATCATGTTGTAGAGACGGTCATGGCCCCAGGATGGGATGAAACGGGTGTCATCGACGGCTTTCAGTGCCTTGTCGCGGAAATCATTGATGGAAGCGAACCACTGATCGGTCGCTCTGTAGATGACCGGCTGCTTGCAGCGCCAGCAGTGCGCGTACTGATGGTGCAAGGATTTCTTGCCGAGGAGTCTGCCTTCATGCGCGAGGGTAGAGATCACCGGACCTTCCGCTTCCCAGATGGTCTTACCGACGAGGAATTCGCCGGCTTCTGCCGTCATGTGGCCTTTTTCATCGACCGGGCAGACGATCGGCTGGTGGAGCTTGCCGGCATTTTCATAGGTCTTGTAGACTTCGAAGTCGTCGACGCCGTGTCCCGGTGCGGTATGGACGCAGCCGGTGCCGGCATCCAGCGTGACATGGTTGCCTTCCAGAACATAGATGGTGCGGTCGCCGTAGGTTTCCGGAGCGAAATGAGCCAGCGGGTGTTCGAATTTCGCAAGGTCAAGTTCAGAGCCCAGCATTTCACGGCCGACAAATTCATAATCTTCGACTTTGCAGTCGGAAAGGGATGCCGGAGCGAGATCCTTATTCATGAGATAGTATTCATCAGCAGCCTTGTTGTGTACCCAGACATAGGTGAATTTCGGATTCACGCTGATGTAGCAGGAAGCCGGGATGGTCCACGGGGTGGTGGTCCAGATGACGGCAAAGACCTTGCTCGGATCTACGCCTTCCGGCTGGAGGCCATGGACGTCGATCATCGGGTATTTGACATAGATGGACGGAGACTTTCTGTCCTTGTATTCGATCTCTGCTTCGGCCAGTGCCGTCTCGCAGTGGGTGCACCAGTAAACGGCCTTCTTGCCCTTGTAGATGTAGCCCTTGTTCGCCATTTCGCCGAAAACTTCCAGTTCCTTCGCTTCCAGATGCGGGTCGAAGGTGACATAGCGATGTGCGAAATCGCCGACAACGCCCATACGGATGAAGTCTTCCTTCTGGATCTCGATCCATTTCTTCGCGTAAGCGAGACACTTCCTGCGCAGTTCCAGCGGGGTCATGTTCGCGCGATCTTCGCCGGAGTCCTTGAGTACGGCGTATTCGATCGGCAGGCCATGGGTATCCCAGCCCGGTACATAGATGGCTTCATTACCAGCCATGTGGTGGTATCTGACGATGATATCCTTCAGTGTCTTATTCAGCGCATGACCGATGTGGATCTTGCCGTTTGCATAAGGCGGGCCATCGTGCAGTACGAAGGTCGGTGCGCCTTCCTTTTTTCTCTTTTCGATTCTCTTTTCATACAAATGATTCTGCTGCCAGAATTCTGCGAAGCCCGGTTCCTTTTTCGGAAGGTTGCCGCGCATCGGGAATTCAGTTTCCGGTAAGTGCAGGGTCTTGCTGTAGTCCATGACGAATTTCCTCCTGGGGTCATACAAATGGCCAAAATAAAAAATTCCCGCCCGATAAGGGGCGAGAATTGATTTCCCGTGGTACCACCCTCATGACCTTATGGCCACTCGGTACAATTAACGATGTCCCGTCGGGGCTTTTCTTCCCCGCAGCTCTGAAGTGATCCATCCGCAGTCCCAACGCTCTCCTCCCACCATCGGAAAGCTCTCTGTGCATGAGGTTCATGCGAAACGTCTTCATCCTTGCCTTTACATAACTTTTGTTATTATAGGCTGATTGGAAAGGCAAGTCAAGAGGGGATTTTTGGGGTTAGCCCGTGGGACGTACTGCCCTTTGATTGTGGATGAAAGTTCTGCTCGAATGAGGAATTAGGAATGAGAAATTAGGAATGAAGGTGGCGGCTTCGCCGCAAATATATATAGGCGATGCCCTAAAGTGGTATTCAAGTCACCAGTCACTAGTCACTTGAGCCGTCTAATCCCTAATCCCTAGCCACTTATCCCTGCTTTCAAACTTCAGGTTTTAGGGTTATCCCCGGCGCGGCGCCCCATTGACTGCGAGGGAAGAGGGGAGCGGGTTCTATGGGTTCAACGGGTTCAACAGGGGCGGTGCGGCGCATAAAAACAGGAAAGCACCGCAGAATTTGGGTAGCGCTTCGCGCGTATCGTCATCTCGAGCGAAGCCTGCAGATCTTCCTTGCAGAACAGTCAACGTGCTAAATGCGCTACTTCAATCACTGCTTGCTTCTAATCCCTAGCCGCTTATCCCTGCTTTCAAACTTCAGAGTTCAGGGTTAGCCCCTCGGGCGTGTTACCCTTTGATTGCGTACAAAAGAGGTTCAGCGGGTTCTGTGGGTTCTACGGGTTCAAAGGGGGTGGTGCGGCGCATAATGCTATAGAAGCGCCGCAGAGTATAAATAGAGCAATGCCCGAAAGTCTGCGGATAGCAGGTTTCCAGTTTTGATCTTTCTAATCATTGCCCACCTAACCGCGAATGACAAAGATTTCTCGCTTTCGCTCGAAATGACGATACGAGAGTCTCCTAGTCACCAGTCACTCATCCCTGCTTTCAACCGTGAACCTATCAACCTGAACCCGGAATCTTTTCATTCAAAGAATGAGAGCTTCGCGCGCCGTCCTCTCACCCACGGGTGATTCGCACGGCGGTGGCGGATGCGGCGGCGCGCCCAAGGTGAGATCTCGCGGCGCAGGACGCCGCCGATCTCCTCTTTATGAAGTCCGTCTACCGAAGACGCCGGCTCAGTCTTTTTTAGGAGCTTCCTGAGCGGTGCCACCAGTTTCTTCAACTGTTCCAGGATTTTCACCGGGATTTCCTTCTTTCTTGGCTTCTGCCTGCTTCTTGGCTGCGCGTTCTTCGATCTTGGCCTTGTATTCGCTGGCGGTCTGCTTGAGGCTTTCTTTCGCTTCTGCGGCCCTGGCCTGGGCGGCTTCTTTGTATTCTGCCGCCTGCGTTTTTACTTTTTCAGAAAATTCCTGAGCAGAGGCTTTCGCCATTTCTGCCTGCTCTTCCGCCTGCTTTCTGAATTCTTCGGCCTGGATCTTCAGCTTGTTCGCCTGGATCTTCGCTTCCTGCATCTGGACGCGTGCCTGCGCTTTCAGTTTTTCGGACTTGAGCTTCATCTGCTGGGACTGGACTTCGGACTGGCGCTTCATCTCTTCCCGCTTCTGCTGGAGCACTTCCATCTGGTCCTTGGCCTGCGCTTTCACGTCCTCCGCCTTCTTCGCCGCATCCTTCTTGAATTCTCTCGACTTGATGCGCGCGATAGCCTGCAGATCCTTGGCGGCCTTTTCTGCCGTTTCCTGTGCGATCTCCGAAGCACCGAGTGCGGTGTACTTCGCCTTCTCGATCTGTTCATCGGTCACGCCGACTTTTTTCAGGGCAGAGAGGAATTTATCGCCAAGCACCGTGACAGATTCCGAAAGCTGATCGGCCAGTTCATTCATCTTGGCATGTGCCTTTTCCGGGTACACGTCCTCCCAATTCTTTTTCAGTTCCTTGGTGAAATCTCTCTTCTCATCTCCGAGCGGTTCGTCTTTCTTCGGATTTTCTTCGAGTTCCTTTTCTTCAGACGCTGCCAGCGCCTTTTCTTCTTCAAAAACAGCGCGGTACGGACGGGTATCGTCCGGCATGCCGTCTTTGATCCAGCGCTGCGCGGCCTTGCCGACGCCATAGGTGACGGTGACGCCGATCGGGATCTGCATGATGGAGATCGGGATCAGTGTCGCAAGCGTCGTGCCGATGACCGTCCCGCCAAGCGAACCGATGAAGGAAAGGATCGCGGTCTGGTTCACTTCGACATCATACACCTTTGCGACCTTCGCGATCATGTAGACTTCATTAGCGACCAGAGCGACCGTCCCGAGGACAGGAGCCGCCACGATCACGCCGGCGCGTCCTGCAGCCCAGCGGATGAGGCTCTCGGCTTCTTCATCCCGGTTATCAATGATACGGATCTCTACATCAGCTTCCGGAGAGTCGACATGGGCTTCTTCCTTTGCTCGGGCGACAGCCGGTACTTCAGCGGCTTTCTTCTCTGCCGGCAGCTGCGATTCCTTCACGACAGGAGCATTCTCTGCACGGACAACCGGTGTCTTTTCCATTTCTTCACTCATAAGTCCCTCCTTCTCCGGCCTTCCCGGATCTTCAGGTTTAATTTACAAGGATCAGGCTGTCTTTATTATAACGTATTTCTCTGGGAGTGGGTAGTAGGAAGGTTCGGGGTTAGCCCTTGGGCGGGGCGTCCTTTGATTGTGGATGAAAGCTTTGCTAGTATGAGAAATTAGAAATGTGAAATGAGAAATGGTGGTGCGGCACAAAAATAATGAAGCGCCGCAGAATTTTGATAGCGCTTCGCGCCGTCATCATCGGAAGCGCAGCCGAGAGTCTTTCTTGCACTACTGTCAGTATCACATAGACACCGGTACGGAAACAACGCCTTGGTGCTACGTATTTCTGCTTTCACACATTTTTCGTTTAGCGGTCTGCAAGAAAGATTTCTCGCTTCGCTCGAAATGACGATATGGTAGTCTGATGTCTCCTAGTCCCCAGTCACTAGTCACTAGCCACAAGTCACCAGTCTGTCAATCCGCCATCGACAGGGATCACCGCCCCTGTCATGAAGGAAGACCTCTCGGAGATCAGAAATGCGATCACTTCGCCCACCTCAGATGCTTTCGCAATGCGGCCCAGGGGATACCACTCTGCCATTTCCTCTCGGCTGCCGCCGTAGGCTGCAAGCTGCCTTTCAAGCAGCGGTGTATCGACATCCCCCGGACAGACGACATTCGCACGGATCTCATCGACAGCAAGCTCTAAGGCCAGCGAGCGTGTGAAAGAAGTGAGCGCCCCCTTGGTCGCGCTGTAAAGGCTGCACTGCACATTACCCTCAAGTGCGGCATCCGAGGCCACGGAGACGATGCTCCCCTTTGCACCGCGCATCCGGGGGATCACCGCGCGGGCGAGCTTCATCGCGCCGAATACATTCACGGAGAAGAACTCCTCGATGTCTGCGTCCGTCGTATTTTCCAGAAGCTGCTCTCCATAGATACCAGCGGACAGCACCAGCCCATGGATCTTCCCAAGACGAGAAGCAGCCTCTGCGGCCGCATTACACTCCTCCGTCTTCGTCACATCGCAGCGGATGAAATGAGAGCCGGAGACTGCCCTTAGGGCGGCGCGGCCACGCTCTTCGTCTCGCCCGAGAAGTATCGGTTCATAGCCGTCACGAGAAAGTACCTTCGCCGCCGCCAGCCCGATGCCGGACGTGCCGCCGGAAATGAGGACGAGATTTCGTGTATCTGACATAGCGTATGCTCCTTTGTATGGAAAAATGTTTCTGGGATGGGCAATGGGTTCAACGGGTTCTATGGGTTCTATGGGTTCTATGGGTTCTATGGGGAAGGTGGCGGCTTCGCCGCCTTTTTTGAGGGGGGCGATGCCCGAAGGCCTGCGGATAGCAGGTCTCCTGTTTTCGATGAGCAGCTCGCTCTGTTTCACCGCAAGTGACAAAGATCCCTCGGCTGCGCTCAGGATGACGATACGAAAAAAATTGCAGCGTGATCGGTCTGCTGAGCGCTGGCATGCCCTATTGCCTTCGCCTTTTCCCGAAGGGGTAATGCTATTAAGTTAAGCGGAAGAACGTTCTTGGCTCCCCATCGGGGGAGCTGCCCGAAGGGCTGAGGGGGCTACGTAGCGGTATTGCATGAAAGTGTTGGAATATCGATAGCATCGGACTATTCAACATAGCACGCTATACCGCTAGCATGCCCCTATTGCCTTCGGCACTTCCCCCGAAGGGGGAAGCAAGACGTTACGTAGCTAGCGATCTCCTTCACACGCCCCCTAATCCCTAGTCAAGTCATTTTTTCAAAGACGACAGGTACACGAACTCGATCCCCTGTGCCTTGAGCTTCGGTACCATCTGGCGGAAGGCTTCGGCGGTGTGCGGACGGCAGTGGCCGATGATGATATACGTCCCCTTTTTCTTCGCGCGATCGGCGCCCTCCTGGATCATCGCACAGATGTCAGAAACGGAGGCCGAATTATCGACGAAGAGATCATTTCTCACGTAGGGCACGCCGTATGTCTTCGCAGCCTTGTCCGCAGCCGTCGTGCTGTTTGTGTGGCTGTCGAAGAAGAAGAGCCCGCGATGGTGAAGCTCATTCATGACGATATCCATGGTCCTCGCGTCGATGGTAGCCTTCGATCCCTGATGGTTATTGATGCCGATGGCTTCCGGCAGCTGCGAAAGCGAGTCCCTCAGCATCTGCCGAATGGCCGCATCGCTCATGGACGTCAAGATGACCTTCGGCTCCATGCCGATGCCAGAGACGGACTCCATGGGCTGATGGAGAATCACGGGAAGTCCGTGCGCGCGCCACGAGAGTGCGGCATCTCTGGTATGCACCTGATCCGGCATGACGGCCAGTGTGAGCGGGATGCCCATCTGTTCATAGATATGCTGGGAGTCCAGATCGCGCCCCGCATCATCGATGACGATGGCAAGGCGGCCGGTCACTTGCCCGCCGGCGTTTTCTTTCGGCGGCAAGATGGATGCTGCTTTGGCCGGCAATGCTTTTTCGGAGCTGCCATTCGCACGGGCTTCACTCTTGCCGGACTTTGCAGGTGCTGCTTTTGTAGGCTCCGTCTTCTTTACGGAGGAAGGAGCCGGCTCAGATTCCCTCTCACGAGAGTCTGCGCTCTCTGTCCTTTCCGAAGAAGCAGAAGCCACGACCGTTTCTTTCGCCGGTGTTTCCGCCTTCGGCTCTTCTTTGCCTGTAATCTTGGAAACGACACGGCTGATGCTGAAAACTTCCTTCGACGGCTCTGTCTCTCTCTCCTCATCCTCTTTCATGCGCTCTGTCTTCCCGTCAGCTTTCGTGACTTCGGCGGCCTTCAGCATATCCTCATCGTCCGCTTTGGCTTCGACGACGACGGTTTTATTGATGATATCCTTGATCTTTTCTTTCACGCTCTCGGGCGTCCCCTGGTCTTCCTTCGGGACGAGCCCCTGCATTTCCTTGTCATTGAAAATATGACGGATCGCCGTCACCTGATCCGCATTGTCCGCCGTCGGTGCGTTCGTCATCCGGTCTGTCATATATGCCGAGCCCACCACGAGGCTGATAAAGAAGAGAAGGACCAGAAATGGATGTCCATTGCTCTTTTTCGTTGCTCTTTTTCTTCTGACTGCCATGAAGATCTCCTTTGGGAAATGGTTATATCGATTTCGTCTCTATGGCTTTAGTATAAAGGTTCAAGGTTACAGGTTCAAGGTCAGCTCATATCGCAGGTATCTTCTTTGGCGTTCTCAAAAAGAGACAAATTTCTTAAAGGCAGAGAGACGGGGAGAGTCGAAGACTTTAGCCCAAAGACTTTGCGACTTCAGACCTCTGACTTCTCACAGCCTCCTTATCTCCATAAAAAAAGAGCCCGAAGGCTCTTTTTTTATTTCCGATTTCTCCACACATGCCACGCAGAAAGGACGAAGCAGAGTGTCACCATGCCCGCCGTCACAAGTGTCATGGCGTCATCATGGCTTCGCGTCCGCCAGAGGGCAAACGCGGTGAGGATTGCAAGGAAAAGAAGTTTGATGGTATTCGTCATAGGGAGCTCCAAAGAATAGTGACTTGGGACTGGGTTCTATAGGTTCAAGAGGTTCAAAGGGGTTGGTTCGGCGCAAACATAACGAAGCACCGCAGATTTTTGATAGCGTTTCGCGCCGTCGTCATCAAAAGCGTTTGCGAGAGATCTCTATGGCACACTACGGTAAGTATCATCGCATAGGCACTGGCAGGGAACCTACGCCTTGGTGCTAGGTATTTCTACTTTCATACATACATCGTTTATCGGACTGCACGGGAAACGCTGATTAAATCACAGAGTCAGATTTCACAAGAATTTTTATACATGACTTCGTCATAGCCTTCCTTAAATAGCTCGCTATTCGCGTCAGGTTATTCCTCGTCATGTATAAAAATTCAAGAGTAAAAGCTGACAACGATTTAATCAGTGTTTCCCTAGAAAGATTTCTCGCTACGCTCGAAATGACGATACGAGAGAGTCCGAGGTCTCTCAGTCACCCGTGACTAGTCACTCGAGGCTCCTAATCCCTAGCCACTAATCCCTAATCCCTGCTTTCAAACTTTTGTCATGTAACATGCGTATTGTCCCCCCCTTCCTCCGGAAAGGGGCTCTCCGTGCGCGTTCTCCGATCCTGAAACCTGTCAACCTGAACCCAACAACCTTATCTATTCCGCTCTCTCCAGCATGAGCTTCAGATCTTCCTTATGGAAGGACTTGATCTCCGGTTTCTCTTCAAGCATGGCGAGGACATAGGCGAGTGCCGCTTCGACGCCGACCTTGAGACCGCTCTCATCGATATCAAATTCCGGCGTATGGTGGTTCGCCCCGGTGCCCAACGCTTCATTTTTCACGCCGGTGAAGGTGAAGAGGCCCGGGTAGGTGGACTCGGTGATGGCAAAGGTCTCCGAAGCCATCCATGGATCGGTATCTTCCATGACATCACCCACACGCTCAGCGATGGCTTTCCGCGCCAAGTCTACACACTCTTTATTATTGGCCGTGACAGGGAAGTACTGGTCTTCCATGATCTCTGCCGTGCAGCCGTAGTTGTCGCAGATGTCCTTGAGCAGCTTCCAGAAATCCTCACGGAAGGAAAGCCCGTCTTCATTCACAAAACAGCGCGCTGTACCGGCGAAAGTGAGCTCGTCAGGGATGACATTCGGCGTGTCACCCGCCTGCACCATACCGAAGGAATAGGTGAGACAGTTTCTCGGACTGACCTTCCGCATGCGGTAAGACTGAAGCGCCATGTAGAACGTATTGAAGCAGTCGATCGGGCTGACGGCAAGGCTCGGCATGGAGCCATGTCCGCTCTTGCCATGGATCTTTACACGGTAGAAGAAGGCACCTGCCAGTACACCATCATACATGACCGCGACCTTGCCCGCAGGCAGGCAGTACATCATATGCGTACCATAGCAGGCATCCACGTGGATCTTCTTCTCATCGAGATAAGACAGCAGATGACCGACACCACGCTCTCCCATTTCCTCTGCTTCTTCGAACATGAGAAGTACCTTGCCTTCCCATTCGTCCTTGTGTGCTGCAAGGATCTTCGCCGCGGTGAGGAGCATCGCCATGTGTCCGTCATGCCCGCAGGCATGAGAGACGCCGTGATTCTTCGAGAGGCACACCTTTTCGCATGCAAGATTCTTCGGATTCTCTTCGATCGGCAGCGCATCGATATCTGCTCGCATCAGGACCGTCCAGCCATCCTTCCCGCTGTCGATCATGCCAAAGATACCGCCTCGCGGTACACGGACTGTAGAGATCCCCCAGCCATGGAGTGTTTCTTCGATGAAGTCCATGGTCTTCCATTCCTGCTGCGACAGCTCCGGATTTTCATGGAAATGACGGCGAAGAGAAATGAGAAAGCTCTCCTCAGCTTCGACTGTTTTCTTTATATCCATTATGATCAGCTCCTCGTAGGGAAACACTGATGAAATCGTTGTCAGATGTAATCAGCGTTTCCATAGATCGTCGGCAGATATTCTGCCGCATGTCTTTCGTTATACATGTCTTTCATTATAGAAAGGGGAAAGATACGTGTCAAATGATATGGGGAAAAGATTCAAGGGGTTCAACGGGTTCAACGGGGATGGTGCGACGCATAAAAATCAGAAGCGCCGCGGAGTATCAATAGTGGCAATGCCCGAAGGTTTCTTTGAGAACAGGTTTCCCGTTTTGAGCTTTCCAAACATCGACTGCCTGACCGCGAATGACAAAGATTTCTCGCTTCGCTCGAAATGACGATACGAGAGCATCAGCAGTCGCTCGAGACTCCTAATCCCCAATCCCTAGTCACTCCAATTCTCTCAGTCGAGGCATCGCAGGGATCGCACCGGCTCTGGTCGTCGAAAGGCTGGCCGCACGGTTTGCAAAGGTAAGGATGTCTTCCAAGCGCTCCTGCGAAAGACGGCTGAGATCTTCACGGCAAAGCTTGGAAAGAGCCGCACCGAAGAACGTGTCTCCCGCCCCATTCGTATCGACGACTTTCGCAGGGAAGCCGTGGACGCGGCCGGTCAAATGCCCGAGCCGGTAGAAGCAGCCTGCCTCTCCGAGCGTCACAAGGATGAGGGAAATGCCCTTCTCCATCAGGCATTTGCTCCCTTCCTCCCAGTCCTCCGAACCAGAAAGGAGCGGAAGCTCTTCTTCGGACACCTTGAGAATATCCACGAGCGGCAGCGGCTGGCGCATCACGATGATCGCCTCCCGCGGATCATCCCAGAGACGGGCACGGTAGTTCGGATCATAGGTGATGACCGCGCCATAGGATCTTGCGCGGCGGATGGCAGAGAGCACACTGCCGCGAGCCGGCTCCGCCGTCAGAGACACCGAGCCGAAATGCACCATGTGCGCCTTTCTCAGAAGGAAATCCTGGATCTCCTCCTCCATAAGCATGGTATCCGCATGGGATCTCCGATAAAACGTGAAGCTCCGTTCCCCGTTTGCATCGACAGAGACGACGGCAAGGCTCGTCGGGTGCATGACATCGACGGCAAGCGCAGACACGTCGACGCCATCCTTTTTGAGAACGTCCGTCAGGTAACGCCCGAAGGCATCATCCCCGACCTTGCCGATGAAGGCCGTCCTCGCCCCGAGCCTGGCTGCCGCGACAGACAGATTGGCCGGCGCGCCGCCCGGATTTGCCGCATAGAGCGGCACGCCCTTTGCATTCACCCCGGTCTGCGTGAGGTCGATCAGTATTTCTCCGATGGATAAGATGTCCATGATAAGATCCTTTCAGAAAAATGGTTGGCAGGGATTAGTAGCTAGTGACTGGTGACTGGTGACTAAATGCCACTTTCGGGCATCGCCATTTTTTATAGTCCGCGGCGCTTCTATATTCTTATGCGCCGCACCACCATTTCGCATTTCTCATTTCTCATTTCTCATTCGATCAGAGCTTTCACTCACCATCAATGGGCAGTACGCCCGTGGGCTAACCATTGCACCTATTCCAATCAAAAAAATCCGAACCCTTCTTCCAGAAAGGTTCGGATCATTTGGTGCCGGAGGCGGGACTTGAACCCGCACGATGTCGCCATCGCCAGATTTTGAGTCTGGTGCGTCTGCCATTCCGCCACTCCGGCATATCGATAGTATGTATTGTAGCATACCTATCGACATGCCGTCAATGACAAGTAAGCAGTCAGTGAAATTCTGATCCGGCCATCGTCAGCTCGCAGTGCTGCATTTTCATACGACCGGAGAGAAGCCCCCTGAAAAGGCAGGTATGCGGATCCCCATGCCATGCTCACGCCTGACCCCTGACTTTGGCAAAAGGAGAGCGCACTCTGCCGCACACGTCCCGGGTTATTTTTCGATCCCTTTGAAGGTGTAGTCCTTATCTTCGACCGCTTTCCGGATGTCTGCGTCGGGGATTTCTTTGGAAAGTGTCAGGATTGCCGTGCCCTTCTCGTGAGAGACTTCTGCCTTTTCCACGCCGTCCAGTGCTTCCAGTGCTGCCTTCACCGCCTTTTCGCAGTGACCGCACATCATGCCTTCGATTTTGACTGTTTCTTTCATTTCGTTTTCCTCCTTTGGAAATTGAATCGATCTATATGTATAGTCTGCTGCTTCCAGAACCTTCCTGATGTCGGCTTCCTGTGGCAGCAGGGTGTAGCTGATGGTCGCCTTCCCTGTCTTTGCATCAGCTTTCAGACAAGTAACGGAGGGGAGAGTCTCCAATGCTTTCTTCACATGCGCTTCGCAGTTCTCACACATCATGCCCTCGACATGGATGATGGCGCAGCCGGGGCTTTCCTCCTTCACGGGAGTGACTTCTTTTTTCTTGACGCCCACGCGATGCCTGAGAGGCTTGTCATGAGATGCATCATGGATGTTCACACGGCCGAGACGGAGCGCATTCAGGCACACGCTGAGACTGGAAAGCGACATCGCTGCCGCCGCCCACATGGGCTCTAAGGAGATCCCCGGATACAGCCCCGCTGCCATGGGGATCAAAAGCGCATTGTAGGCGAAAGCCCAGAAGAGATTCTCGTGGATATTTCGCAGTGTCGTCCTTGAGAGGCGAATGGCTGCCGTCGCGTCCGTCAGGCGCGAATTCATGAGTACCACATCGGCGGAGTCGATCGCGACGTCAGTCCCGTGTCCGATCGCCATACCGACGTCGGCACGTGTGAGAGCAGGTGCGTCATTGATGCCGTCGCCGATCATGAGGACATGCCCGCGCTCTGCCAGCTTCCTGACAGCCGCTTCCTTCCCTTCCGGGAGTACCCCCGATAGGATGGTATCGACGCCGGCTGCCTCTCCGATGGCACGAGCCGTCTTTTCATTGTCTCCCGTCAGCATGACGACCTCGATGCCCATCGCATGCAGCTCCTGCACGGCCTTGGCCGAATCCTTCCGGAGAACATCTGCGACAGCGATGAGCCCGAGAAGTATACCGTCCTTCATAAAAAGAAGCGGCGTCTTCCCTTCTTCGGAGAGTGCGTCCGCACGGGCGCGAAGAGAAGTCGTATCTGTCAGAGACGTGATGTAGGCAAGGGAACCGCCAAAGAGCGTTTCCCCCTGCTGCTTGCCTGTGAGACCCTTTCCCGGCAGGATGAGAAGATCCGTGATCTCTTCTGCTTTGATCCCTCTCTCTTCCGCAAGATCGGCGATGGCGCGTGCGAGCGGATGCTCCGATCTCCGTTCCAGCGCATACGCTGCCTGAAGAAGCTCCTCCTCCGAAACACCGTCCTTGGGTACGATGTCTGTCACGCGGGGTGCGCCCTCGGTGAGCGTCCCTGTCTTATCGAGCGCCGCGATCTCTATACGACCCGTCATTTCCATCGCTTCACTCGTCTTGAAAAGGATGCCATTCTTCGCGCCCAGACCATTTCCCACCATGATCGCGACCGGCGTGGCAAGTCCAAGCGCACAGGGGCAGGAGATCACGAGGACGGTGATGGCATAGGTCAGGGCCTCCTGCGCGCTGTTTCCCCATGCCAGATGCGCCGCGAAGACGAGGGCAGCGATGCCAATGACCGCAGGCACAAAGACGGCGGAGACTTTGTCTGCCATACGGGCGATCGGTGCTTTCGTCGCAGCCGCCTCACTCACCATGCGGATGATCTGCGCAAAGGACGTATCCTCGCCCACGCGCGTCGCTTTCGCCTGGATGTATCCATTCGTATTGATCGAGGCCGCACGCACGGCATCGCCGATCCCCTTGTCGACCGGCACCGACTCGCCCGTCAGCGCCGCCTCATCAAGCGCTGCCGTCCCCGACAGGATCTCCCCATCGACAGGGACCGCTTCGCCCGGCTTCACCAGAAAGATATCCCCTACTCTGACCTCGCTCACCGGGAGACGGATCTCCTCTCCGTTTCGGAGGAGCAGCGCCTCCTTCGGCGCCATCCTCATGAGCGACTTCAGCGCATCCGTCGTGCGCCCCTTTGAGAGAGCCTCAAGAAGCTTGCCCACGGTGATGAGTGCGGGGATCATCGCAGCAGACTCAAAATAGAGCTGATCATGGTAAAGCGGCATGATATTCATGTTCGACACATCATTTGTGATGAGCCATGTCATTCGGTAGAAGATGTAGAGTGACCAGAGGAAGGAGATCCCCGATCCCATCGCGACCAGCACATCCATATTCGGCGCGCCCTGCGAGAGCGAGCGGATACCGGAAATGAAAAAGTCTCGATTGATCACCAGCACAAAGAGCGCGAGCAGCATCTGCGAAAGCGCCAGTCCCAGATGATTGTGATCCAGAAATGCCGGTACCGGCCAGGAAAGCATATTATGCCCCATCGTGATGTACATGAGAAGCACCAGAAAAAGGACGGACCAGATGAGGCGCTTCATCAGCCACGGCGTCTCGCGATCCTTCAGTGCTTCCTCTTCGGCAGAGATCAGCGGACTGCCTTTTGCCCTCGTATCTCCCATGGGCGAAGCTCCATAGCCTGCCTTCTCCACCGCACGCACCACGTCGTCCTCTCCGGCCGTCCCCTCGACGATCATTGAATTCGTCAAAAGAGCCACGGAGACCTTGGAAACGCCGGGTACTTTTTTCACCGCCCGCTCCACATGACCCTGACACGCCGCACACGTCATGCCGGTCACCAGATACTGTTTTTTATTTGTTTCGTGAGCCACGATCCACCTCCAAACTGCCACCCCCTGTCAGCACCACGATCCGGGAAAGTGGTCAGCACACGGGTCATCAGATCCTATAGGGCTTGCGGGAAAGGAGCTGCGAGAGCCTCGGCTGAGCTCTCCCTTTCCTTCCCCATCACCCTTTCTAAAAAAACGAGTCAACTATTCTGTCTTCTCTCCTATGAAAGGAAGCACCAGAAATCGGTCTGCCATTGGTTCTCGCAAAGTCCTGCTTCCTCTCACTTCACGCGAAATGACGGCACTCCTTTCTACTTCATCAATTTCTCCAGCATCGCGCAGAGCTCATCGACTTTATCCTCCTTGCCTTCACGAATATCTTCGGCGACGCAGCCGCGGATATGGGCCGCAAGAAGGAGCTTGTTGAAGCTGTTCAGCGCATTTGACACGGCAGAGACCTGCATCACGATGTCGGGGCAGTAGGCATCATTCTCTACCATCCTCTCGATCCCGCGGATCTGTCCCTCCATGGTCTTGAGCCGCGTCATCAGCCGTTTTCTTTCCCGCTCCGTCCGTTCCGTGTGACGGCAGCACTCACAGGATGTGGTCGTTATTTTTTCAGTCATGACAGATATCCTTTCGAAATAAAGTGAGAATGGTTCAAGTTGATGGGTTCATGGTTCAGGGTTGTAGTGGCGGCTTCGCCGCAAATATATGGGGCGATGCCCGAAGGCGGTTTAAGTCACTCCAGTCACCAGTCACCAGTCACCAGTCACCAGTCACCAGTC
>ULRS01015339.1_pt1 | contig 16497 bp, 16 predicted proteins | sample 1955671 | NCBI WGS metagenome assembly ULRS01 (sample SAMEA4835689, study PRJEB28245) | human gut metagenome | biome: gut microbiome; material: fecal sample | place: Denmark | collected 2008
ATTATGAGCGGTGCCCAGCCGATGCATATGTTCCATCTGCCCATGCTGCGTGTGGGCCGCTACATGGCAAGCCCGGAGTATCTGTTTGTAAAGCGTTTGATGGATATTGTGGTTTCATTGGCTGGACTGGTAATTCTCAGCCCGTTGCTCCTCATCACGGCCATTGCTGTCAAGTCTGATGGTGGTCCTGCTTTTTACAAACAGGTTCGCCTGACCAAAGACGGTAAGCAGTTCGAGATCCTGAAATTCCGTTCTATGCGAGTGGATGCTGAAAAGGATGGTGTAGCACGACTCTCCACCGGTGACAAAGACGACCGTATCACGAAGGTCGGTCATATCATCCGCGCCTGCCGTCTGGACGAGCTGCCTCAATTGCTGAATATTCTAAAAGGTGATCTGTCTATTGTAGGCCCACGCCCGGAACGCCCTGAGATCGCTGCCCAGTACTGCGAAGAGATGCCAGAGTTTGCGTTGCGGCTTCAGGCAAAGGCTGGCTTGACCGGTTATGCGCAGGTGTACGGCAAGTACAACACCACCCCCTACGATAAGCTGCAGATGGATCTGATGTACATTGCACATCCCAGCCTGATTGAGGATCTGAAGATCATGCTGGCAACGGTGAAGATTTTGTTCATGCCGGAGAGCACGGAAGGTGTGGCAGAAGGTGCGACCACGGCGATGAATAATGAAAATCTTAAGTAAGGGATTTGCACGAGGGATAAAAATGAGCAAAGAAAAACCACTTGTTTCCGTTGTTATGGCTACCTTTAATGAGCCTGTTGAGATGATTGAAGGAGCGATTGGGAGCATCTTAAATCAGACCTATCAAAATATAGAACTTCTTATTTTTGATGATAGCACAAAACCGGATACCATTGCGTCCATTGACAAGATAGCATTATCGGATGCAAGAGTATCTGTGCATCGTTTCCCGGAAAGGAAAGGCTTTGTTGAATCACTAAATGAGGGATTGAAGCTTGCAAAAGGTGAATATATTGCACGAATGGATGGCGACGATTTTTCGCTCCCAGAGCGAATAAAAAAAGAGGTCGATTTTCTCTTAGATAATCCGAGTATAGCCGTTGTGGGTGGTCAGATGGATATCATGAATGAAAGTGGAAAAGTTATTTCTCATCGCTCCTATCCAAAAGGTGGAGTGAGTCTATGGCTGTTTTCCTGTATAAGAAATCCTTTGGCACACCCGACGATTATGATGCGACGGGAACTCGTGGATAGGGGGTATCGATACAACGAAAAATTGAAAATGTCCGAAGACTTGGATTTTTGGCTTCGCTTACTTAATGATGACTATAAAGTCGCAAATCTGGAGGATACGGTACTACGTTTTAGAGTTCAGGATAATTTCACCGACAAACGAGTAAGTGAAATTCAACGAAAATACATGGCTAATGTGCGGAAGGCAAACTTCAGATGGGCTCATCCGATTCATGGGGCGCTCTCTGTGGCATCTGGATGGCTATTTACGCATGTGTCAGCGAGTTCAATAAAGAACCTATACGATAAGGAAAACAGAAAACAAAAAGTGGGAGAGAAGTTATGATCATAACGAGAACGCCTTTTCGGGTGAGTTTTGCAGGTGGCGGCAGCGATATTGCATCTTTTTATGAAAAGCATGAGGGTTGTGTGCTGAGCACCGCAATCAATAAGTATATGTATATCTCTGTCCATCCGAGTTTTTCTGGAAAGGAGACTGTCCTTAAATATTCTAAGACGGAAGCAGTTACGGATATCAATCAGATTGAGCATAAGTACTTTAAGAAAATGCTGCAAATACTCGATGTGAAGGGCGTCGAGATTGTAAGCACCGCAGACGTTCCGGCGGGAACGGGTTTGGGTTCGTCGAGTTCCTTTACAGTTGGAACATTGAATGCTCTGTACGCATACAAGGGAAAATATGTATCGAAGGAAAGGCTGGCATCAGAGGCATGCGATGTGGAAATCAAATATCTGCATAATCCCATCGGAAAGCAAGATCAATATGCGGCTGCATACGGCGGATTGAATTTCTATCAATTCCGAAAAGATGGAAGCGTGACGGTTGATCCGGTCATCATGAATGATGATGCTCGAGCAAAGCTGGAGCGAAATCTAATGATGTTTTATACGGGGCAGCTTCACTCTGCCTCTGCCATTCTGAAGGAACAGAGTGGCAACATCACTGCAGGAGCTAAGGAAGAAAATCAGTTGAAGATGTGTAAACTGGCACATGAGCTGCGCAACGAGTTGCAAAACAACAATATTGATGCGATGGGCGAGATTTTACACGAGAACTGGATGCTGAAGAAGACGCTAGCCTCTGGGATTTCGAATCCTGCGATTGATGAGGCATATAATTTGGCAGTTGAGGCAGGCGCAGTGGGTGGAAAGCTCCTGGGAGCAGGTGGCGGTGGATTTCTGCTGTTCTATGTTCCGAAAGAAAAGCAGCAGCAAGTCAAAAACGCAATCGGACTGCCCCAAATGCCGATGGCGTTTGACCGTCAGGGAACAGCAGTGATCTATGTTGGTGATAAGCCGGACTTTATTTAAAGGAAAGTAGGTATATAAAATGGAAAATATTTTGATTACTGGTGGTGCGGGTTTTATTGGCGCACACCTTTCTCGTACGTTGCTGGCAGACGGACATAAAGTTGTAGGTGCAGATGATTTCACACTGGGAAACCGGGAGAATGTGGCGGATTGTCTGGAAAATCCCAATTTTACACTTGTCGAGCAGGATGTAACAGATGTTGAACGACTTGTTGCGTTGATGGAAGAGTATCAGATTGAGCGAGTATATCATTTGGCAGCAAACTCTGATATCCAGAAGAGTGCAAAAGTTCCGGGAATTGACTATGACAAAACGTTCAATACGACCTACAGTGTTGTAGAGGCAATGCGGCGTACTGGCTGCAAAAAGCTGTTCTTTGCGTCAACCTCTGCGGTGTATGGAGACAAGGCTGGGGTCAACATGACAGAGGAGATCGGTGGCTTGGCTCCGATCTCTTACTACGGTGGCGCAAAACTGGCATCGGAGGCATTCATTTCCTCTTATTCATACATGAATGATTTCGAGGTCCTGATTTTCCGATTCCCGAATGTGATTGGACCGGGACTGACCCACGGCGTGATTTTCGATTTCATTCGGAAACTTCAGAAAAACCCGAAAGAACTTGAGATCCTTGGCGACGGTACACAGTGCAAGCCGTATTTGTATGTGCTGGATTTGGTGGATGCAATCAATCATTTTTCGCATAGAGAGCGAAAAGGTGTCGAGATCTTTAATATCGGCGTAGATACCGCCACAACGGTCAAGGAAATCGCAGATATGGTTTGCGAGCGGATGGGCCTTGAGAATGTGGAGTACAAATTCACAGGTGGCAATGTGGGCTGGAAGGGCGATGTACCTGCATTCCAGTATGATTTGAGCAAGATTTACGAAACGGGATGGAAGCCTGCACATAACTCGAATGAGTCTGTGCGAGATACGCTTGCTCATGCTAAGATTGATTGAATGAGGTTGCAAATGCAAGCAGTGATTATGGCAGGCGGGAAGGGAACACGCCTTGCTTCTGTGACAAAGGATATTCCCAAGCCGATGGTTCCGATTGCAGGTAAGCCTCTCTTGGAATATCAGATTGAAAATTTGAAGAGCTGTGGGGTTCAGGATATTATTCTGGTCGTTGGGTACCTGGGAGCGGTGATCAAAGATTACTTTGGAAATGGAGAGCGATTTGGAGTTCGTATTTCCTATTTTGTTGAAGAAGTTCCCCTTGGTACAGCAGGTGCCTTACGAGAACTATACGACAGATTGGAAGATCATTTTTTTCTTGTTTTTGGAGACTTATTTCTGAACGTTGATTTTCAAAGATTTGAGGAGTACCACCACAGTAAAAATGCACTTGTGACGCTTTTCGCGCATCCGAACTCTCATCCATATGATAGCGATATTGTGCTCACTGACGACGATGGATGCGTTACAGGGTGGAGTTACAAAAACAGCGTCCGAGAAAAGAATTATGCAAATCTTGTAAACGCAGGCCTTTATGTAATCAGTAAGGATCTCGTAGAATCATTGCCAAATCATCAAAAAATCGACCTGGAAAAGGATGTCATCACAAAAAAACTGGATACAGGCAGAGTGTTTGCATACCATAGCACGGAATATGTAAAAGACATTGGAACACCGGAGCGGTTGGAAAAAGTGACAGATGATTTCCAAAACAAGATCTGTGAGCATCGAAATCTCCGGAACAAGCAGAAAGTGATTTTTCTGGATCGAGATGGAACAATCAATCGGTATGTTGGCTTCCTTAGAAATGTTGAGCAGGTGGAATTGGAATCCAATGCAGCAGAAGCGATTCGAAAAATCAATGAATCGGAATATCTGGCTATTGTGGTCACGAACCAACCGGTGCTTGCCCGTGGTGAATGTACCTGCGAAGAATTGAAAGAGATCCACAACAGGATTTATACGCTGCTGGGCGAAAAAGGAGCCTATCTGGATGGCCTTTACTATTGCCCACACCATCCAGATGCTGGCTTTCTGGGAGAGGTGCGGGAGTTGAAAGTAAACTGCGATTGCCGGAAACCTAAAATCGGGATGCTGAAAAAGGCCCAACTGGATTACAATGTGGATTTGGAAAATTCCTGGATGATCGGGGATACCGGTGTGGATGTTCAGACGGGCATCAATGGTGGGCTGCACACGATCCTGCTAAAAACCGGAGCGCCAGAAAAAACCGGAAAATATCATGCAAATGCAGAGTATGTAGCTGAAGATCTTCTGGATGCAGTGAACTACATTTTGAGAAAGTAAAAAAAAAAAACATAAGAGGGAGAAATCATGAAAGATAAGATCCTGACTTACTATGAACGGGAAATTGCTACGATCAAGGCGATGAATTTTGAAGAAATCGAAGCTGTGGTCCAGGCAATTAAGGATGCCTATGACCGGGAAGCTACCATCTATACATTTGGCAATGGCGGCAGCGCTGCTACCGCATCTCATTTTGTCTGTGATTTCAATAAGGGCATCTGTGAGAAATTGAATAAAAAGTTCAATCTGGTTTGCCTGAATGACAATACGCCAATCGTTATGGCGATTGCAAACGATATCAGCTATGAAGATGTATTCTCGTTCCAGTTGGTCAACAAACTGAAACCGACCGATTTGATTATTGCAATCTCTGGCAGCGGAAACTCCAAAAATGTGATCAAAGCGGTCGAGTATGCAAAGTCTGTTGGCTGCAAAGTGGTTGGCATGACTGGTTACTCCGGCGGAAAACTGAATGAACTGGCAGATTACCGGATGCATGTTCCCGTGAATGATATGCAAATCACAGAAGATATCCATATGAGTTTTGACCATATGATGTATCGGGTATTGACGGATGCATTGGTGGAAAGAGAGGGATAATTGACGGCATCTGGTTGATACTTGCATACTCCGATTTGGATTGCATGTAGCTTGTAAGTAGAGAGCGCAGGCCGGAAGGTACGCCAAAGCTGTCCAAGTTTATGAAGAATGAAGGCTTTATGGCTTTATAGGGAGAGGGCAGTACATAAAAAGCTGTGTGATCCGTAGCGGATCGGCGTTGGCTCCAAACTGGCTACGAAAATTTATGTTTCAGAAAGTGCTGAGGAAGTGAGGAAAGAAATCGTATGCCTGAAGTCAGTGTTATTGTTCCGGTTTACAAAGCAGAACAATATTTGGATCGATGTGTGAAATCTATCTTAGAACAGACATATCAGAATTTTGAATTAATATTAGTGGACGATGGCTCTCCTGATAACAGTCCGAGCCTTTGTGACGAATGGGCGAAAAATGATAATCACATCTATGTAATCCACAAAGAAAACGGCGGCGCAAGTTCTGCGAGAAATGCAGGACTGAAAATTGCAAAAGGAAGATGGATTGCTTTTGCAGACAGTGACGATTGGCTGGATAGGAACGCGCTGAAAACACTGTATGATTTGGCAAATCAATATAATGTTCCGATGGCGATTGGCGGAATGAGAGTGGTTCAGAAATACACGGATGCATCGATCGTGATGAGACAAAATGCTAGGGTGCTATCCAATGCGGATTTAATGAGCCGCTTTTTCCGATTAAATGGAGAACCTGATACCCATAGTGTGTGGGGGGCGATTATCCGGCGTGATATTTTGGATGATTATTCCTTTATCGAGGGTAGGATGAACGAAGATGTAGAGACGTGCTACTATCTGGCGAGAAAATGCGAAGCAGCCGTCTATACAGATGCACCGCTCTATAATTATTTCAAAAATATTGAGGGCGTAACAAACAGCGGGTTTAGTAAAAAGAAATTGGATTTATTGGATATTTGGGATATTGTTCAAAAGCAGGTAGAACAGTTTACGCCGGAATATAGTTATGCCTGTGAGATGAACTGTAAACGTGCCCGGTTTACACTGCTGACACAAATGAGTTTAAATGGGTATGATCATCATGATCCGTTCATGATCGAAACAAAAAAAAGGCTAAAAAGAGAGGTTCGCAAGGCGTTTTGGGAACTAATGAGATGGAAAATGCCTATAAATCGCAAAGTGTTGCTGCTCTTTTTGGTTATTATATAATAAGTGAGGAGACGGTTGCCGAAAATGGTTGATTTTTATTTTATATGGTTAATGGGAATCATTTTCTTTGGGTTTCTATTGTCCATTGGAAAAAAAAGTAGCGGTCGCATTGTTTTCTTGGTGATCTTTTTAGCATTTTATACGTTTATCTATACCAACAGAGACATCAGTGTTGGATTTGATTACAGTAATTATCTTAAAGTATACCGGATTTTTGAATTTGAAAATATAGCGGATGCATTCAAGAAAACTTCTTATATGGAACCCGGATACTTGATACTAAATGCTATCGCAGCAACACTGCATCTCAGTGAAGTTCAATTTCAAGCTTTTCTAGCGGTAATCTTTTCGTTTTTAATTTTTAGGTATGCAATTCACGAAAAAGAACATATAATGATGCTTATGTTTTCTCTCTATTGCATCGGTTTCTTTTTTAATACCATGAATCAAGTCCGCAGCTCACTTGCAGCAGCAATGTGTATGGTTGCTATGACATTTGCATGGGATAGACAAACTAAAAGAGCATATTTGCTAGTTGCTTTAGCGTGTTCAATCCATACTTCTGCAGTTCTTGGCTTTATAATAATTTACATAATTGAAAAGAACATAATTCCAACGATAAAATCAATATGCGTATGTGTTATAAGTGCGTTGGTGATGGGAACTTTTTTGGATAAAATTATATTTTTCTTACTTTATTTTTTTCCCAGATATAAAGGATATTTTGAAGAAGATAAAGTTGATATCTTTATTAAATCTGGAAACCCCACATATGTCATGCTGTTTTTTGCTATTTTAATATTTGCGTTACTCCAAAAAAAAGAATTTGATCTCAAGCAAAGCGACATAATTGCGGTGAAATATAACAGTTTGATTTGGTGTGCAGTAATTGGCATGATGATTTCAATACTGGTTGTCTCATTATCAATGATCCAACGTTTTATGACGCTATTCCTGTTTTCTATGCCCTTACTGATTTCAATTTCATTAAGATCAATCAAAAATGTCAAAAATAGACTTTGGTGGGGGCTAATTATTACGCTTGCACTAGTCGGATATTGTTTTGTCTACCTTTATTTAAGTGAAAATGGTATGGGGCGTGACGGAGTTGTCCCGTATACCTTCCTGATATGAGGATGAACGATGTTAAAATTTAGTATTATAATACCAGTCTATAATGTTGAAAAATATTTGCCGGAATGCGTATCAAGCGTATTATGTCAATCCTTTGAAGACTATGAGATTATACTAGTAGACGATGGATCAACCGATGGCAGTGGCAAATTATGTGACCAGTATGCAGAAAAAGATAGCCGTATTAAGGTAATCCACCAAAGTAATCAGGGACAAGCCGCAGCAAGAAACGCGGGAATTAAAGTGGCTGAGGGAGATTATTTGCTCTTTTTTGATGCAGATGATCTCTATGAGCAAGGTGACCTTCTGAAAGAAATTGCTCAAGCTACCCCCGGAGCTGATGCTGTAGTATTTAACTGGAAAGAGTTTCAACATGGACACGATTCTAAAGAATACAGGCCTGCAAACTATCTTCCTAACATGCAGACAGAATATGCGAATGGTATATGCTATTTACAAGAGGTTACTGCAATGCCACTATACCCGTGGTATCCCTGGTTCTATGCATTCCGTAGAGAATTTTGGAAGGAACATGATTTCCAGTTTCCTGTTGGGGTAAAATACGAGGATGTAGCATTGATATATAAAGTACTACTTGCAGCGAAAAGAATAACTACAGTTAAAGATGTTTGGTATTGCTATAGAATCTCAAGGCCGGGTGCCACAACATATGCATTAAAATATCAGACTGAAATCGACAAGCTAAGTAGTATAGGTGAGAATATTCACGATGTCCAAGCACGAGATTTGCCCCAAAAACTAAAGAAACAGCTGTGCAATAATTTTTCTTGCTTATACTATTCAGCTGTAATACAGTCCTTTAGAATTGAACCGAAAGAGGACAGAGAAAAATTTTGGGAGCTATTACAAGAAGCAAAATGGATCTGCCAATATACGACAGAAAAGAAGCAAAAATTCGTACGCAGTATTATTAATATATTGGGCATTCCGAACACTTCAGCGTTGTTGAACCTTCGACGGATGATAAAAGAGCAGCGAAGCCTGTAACGGAGGACATTATGCCAGAGTTCAGTATTATAGTACCCGTTTTTAACACAGAAAAATATTTACGCCAGTGTCTGGATAGCGTACTTGTGCAAACATTTACTGATTATGAATGTATTATGGTCAATGACGGGTCTACGGATAATTCTGTAGAAATTGCGCAAGAGTACTGTAGCATAGATAATAGATTTAAGCTGATTCAAAAAGATAATGGAGGGGCTTCTGCGGCCAGAAATAAGGGCATTATGGCTGCAAAGGGGGAATATCTGTTTTTTCTTGATTCAGATGATTTTGTGCTTCCATATGCATTAGAAGATTTGCATAAGCTCACGAAGAACAAGCCGGACATTGTCGCATGTGAATCATATGGCTATAATGAGGCTGAAGAATCATTAGTTGAGCGAAAATATACATTGCCATCGACACAGCTTCCAGAGGCACAAGCCTTCTCTGAACTGAAAATTCTTTGTGCTCCATGGGAATTTGTTGTAAATAAGAGTTTTTTGCTGACACGACATATTTTCTTTGCAGAAGGAATTCGCCATGAAGATGAGCTGTGGGTGCCTCTGATTTTTCTTCAGTCGAGGACGAGAGAAAATGACACACATCCATTCTATTGTAACCGCTGTGATACTGAGAATTCAGTTACGCAACGCAAGGATATAAAAAAGCTTTTTGATCGAGATTTTGTTATTGATGAGCTACTAAAATTTGGATATGGACATGAGGAAGAAGTTCAAATTGTACTGAAGGAACGCTGCGCTAAAATACTAACAGGCATGATTTTACAAAGAAACTGTTATTGCGATGTTCCAAGCGTTCATGATTTGGACGAGCTGATAGCAAAAAAACTATATCTGCTAAAATTCCCTAAGGGCGTAAGATATTGGTTCTTATATTGCTTAGTGAAAATTCTTGGTGTAAAAACTTCTTCAAGATTACTTTCAATTAGAACTTGAATATGCGACTAATAAGTGGAGATAGAATTAATGATAAAAGAAATGGGACGCCTAAAATATAGTTTTGTTTTGCCTGCATATAATATCGAAAAGTATATTGCGGCTTGCATCAACAGCATTGCTCTGCAGGGAAAGCAAATCGAAAAAATTGCTGATTTTGAAATAATAGTTATTAATGATGGATCGACGGACAGAACACTAGAGGCTGCGTATGAATGTGCCACTAAAGACTCACATGTTGTAGTTTTGTCTCAGCAGAATAAGGGCCCATCAGCAACGCGAAATGCCGGGATTGCAAAGGCAACTGGAGACTATATTATATTTGTTGATGGAGATGATTTAATTCGTAACAATACATTAGAAGGGCTAGTTTCTTTTTGCTGTAAGACAAATTCTGACATTATAGCCTTTGGCGCAAACTCATACGATGGGAAAAAGGAGACTCCTTTTTTCTCATTAGAGGAAATCCAATTCACGGATAATGGGAATCCACTTGATTTGCTGAAAAAACTCCTTTATGCAGACTATTCTTTTGGGTGGTGCGTTTGGCACTATGCGTTTAGAAGGCAGTTTTTGTTAGAGCATAATTTAAAATTCGTTGAAGGAAAAATCTCTGAGGATATTGATTATATGCTCCGTGCTTTTTTGACTGCCAAGTCTGCAAGCTGCTATTTTGGCGATGTGATTTACGATTATCGCGTTACGAATATTACATCAATTTCGAGAAGTGCTAAGTTTGTGTTCGTTGACGATTTGCTCTATTTTGTGACGGCCAATTTGCAGTTTTTTGACGAAATCGATGATCCGGAAATTGTGACGCTTTTGAAGCTGAATTATCAGACGCTCATGAATGTTGTTCTGTTTTGGTACTCAAGCTATTCAAAGGAGCAGCAAAAAAAGCTTGTACATGCACTGGATAAAGTAACAGAGATATATCAGATTCCCAAGCAATATAGACATCTGTATAAGAAAAAAGAACTACTGACATCTAAGTTGATTTGCCTTGCTGGATATAATGCAGTCGGACATCTGTGGGGCATTAAAAGGAGAAGCTATTCATGAAGAAGGTTTGTATAATCTGCGTAAGCGGCTTTCCAGTTCCTGCTGTAAAGGGTGGCGCAATTGAGACACTTGTTCAAGAATTAATTGATGAAAATGAGAAAAGACCTCATTATTATATTACGTTGCTAACGATGGATGATCACCAAGCAAGTGCGTCAGACTTAACATACAAGTATACGACTTTCGTTCGATTTGCGAAAATACTGTGGAAGGATAGACTTAGTGTTCGCGCAAACAGATTAAAGAACAGCATATTTCATACTAACACACAATTTATACCTTCGTACAAAAAATCAGCAATCGAATGGCTAAAAGAAAACGGTTCAAACTATGACCTTTTTATTGACGAAACAGGAATGGAGGAGTATATCGGTGCGTGTGAAGCAATTCCTTTCGCAAAGCGGGTATATCATCTGCATGGAGTTTCTGAGTTTAATGCATTGCATGCACAATATACCAATTATACGATTTCGATTAGTAAATATGTCGCTGATTCGTGGCAAAAACTAACCGGTAAAGGAAGAGAAAAAAGTTATATTTTGAAAAACTGCATTGATCAATCAAAATTCAGAAAATCAACAAGTCGAAATGAACTTCATATACTACGTCAGAAATATGGAATTGATAATAATACTTTTGTGATTCTTTTCGCTGGTCGAATTATTCCAGAGAAGGGAGTAAAAGAACTTGCTGAAGCTGTTGCACAAATAAATGATGAAAATGTATTACTCTTGATTGCAGGTGGAATCTATTATACTATAAGGGGACGTACTACTGAATATTATAAGGAATTGCAGGCCATTTCAAGAGAAACATGTTCTCGTATAACATTTACTGGTTATATTGATAATAAAAACTTGCATACATTACATGAAATAGCAAATGCTGCTGCCATTCCAAGTAGGTGGCAGGAACCCGCGGGCTTGGTTGTACTTGAAGCAGAAGCAGCCGGAAATCCGGTGATTGCTACTCGAAGCGGCGGAATTCCCGAGTTTATGGGAGAAGAGTGTGGTATTCTAGTCGATAATGATGATAATATTGTGGAGAGTCTTAAAAATGCCATTCTTGAGCTAAAAAACAATCCACAGAAGCGGACTCTTATGGCTGAAAACGGAAGGAAACATTCTGAAAAATATAATGTCGAAAATTATTTTTCTGAATTCTGTAAAATTTTGGACGACATTCTAGAAAGATTAAATTGTGCATGAATCAATTTCAAATTACAGAGATAATTCGGTAGAATATGAAACAAAATTATAAGAAGCTTGCTACAGATGTAGGTGTACTTGCCATAAGTAGCTTTTCAACAAAGCTGTTATCTTTTTTGCTGGTTCCACTTTATACGGCTGTCCTATCAACATCAGACTATGGTACATACGACATTGTTGTTACGACAATTTCACTTTTGCTTCCAATTGTGACACTAGATATTACAGATGCGGTTGTAAGGTTTACTCTTGATGAAAAATGCAATAATGCAGATGTCTTTTCGTGTGCCCTCAAGGTAACAGTTGTTGGACTTTCCGTTGTGTCAATAATTATCTTGGGGCTGCGCTGTCTGTTTGATATTGAGATTGTTGATAATTGGGGATTTTTCTTCGTATTGATGGCGACAGCAAATGCAATTCAGGGAATTTTATCAAATTTTGTTAGAGGACTAAATCGTGTTAAAAGTATAGCAATTTCTGGATTAATTGGGACAGCAACAATGCTAACGCTAAATATCTTGTTCTTGCTTTATTTTAAAATTGGGCTAACAGGATATTTCATGGCTAATATTTTGTCGACGACAATACAAATTATATATTTGGCCTGTGTGGTAGACATAAAAAAATATGTTAAGTTTAAGGCCAACAATAGCGCAGTCCAAAAAGCCATGATTCATTACAGCTTACCAATGGTTGTTTCCGGCGTTTCCTGGTGGATAAATAGCGCTTCGGATCGATATTTTGTGTCGGCTTTATGTGGACTAAATGAAAATGGAGTATATGCTGTTGGCTCAAAAATACCGCAAATCTTAAACGTTGTGCAGAGCATTTTTTCTCAAGCATGGATATTGTCTGCGGTTGGAAATTTTGATAAGAAGGATTCAAATGGTTTCTTTTCAAAAATGTACAACCTTTATATGGCTGTTTTAATGATGGGCTGTTCGCTGATTATTACTTTTGATAAGCTTTTGGCATCTGTTTTGTATGCCAAGAACTTTTATAGCGCATGGAAATATGTTCCATATTTGACAATTGCAGTAGTTTTTGGCGCTATATCTGGCTACACGGACGGCATTTTTGAAGCAGTAAAAGACACTAGAAGTCCCGCAAAAGTAACTGCTATTGGGGCGTTTATAAATATCATTTTGAATTTTGTTCTAATATTGAAATTTAGTGCATTGGGAGCTGCTATTGCTACAGCAGTATCGTATTTCTCTGTGTGGATTCTTAGAATGAAGAGTTTAAAAAAACATATAAGCTTACATACAAACCAGAGGCGTGATATGATTGCAATTGTAGTGATTGCAATCCAATCCGTTTTCCTCCTTTTTGAAAATGTTGATATACAGATTCAGTATACGGTACAAGCACTACTTACAGTAACAATATTTGCGCTATATCGAAGTAATATAATACAAATTATTGATGTGATGATAAGAAATGCTAAAAAGCGTTCTCATTAACAAAGAAAAAGAGGATGTGAAACCAGTCTCTAGTGGCAGGTTTTGGAGAATGTCCGTGTAACCGACAAGAAAGCTGCACAAAACGACCCGGCGGTGCAGGAGGCAGTCAAGGCTGTGGCTGAAGCACTGGGCGATACCGGTCGTATTCTGGTGCGCGAGTCTGGCACGGAGCCTGTCGTGCGTGTGATGGTGGAGGCTCCCGACCACGATACCTGCCAGAAGTACGTCTCTCAGGTCGTGGAGGTCATCAAGAACAAGGGCTACGCTGTTTGAATGCAGCCTTGATACTGCAATACAGGTTGCTGTATATTTCATCTGTGCCCTTGAAAACTAGTTTTTAAAGGGTTATATTTGAACCGTGGGAAATTTCTTACGGTTTTGCCGCTCGAAACTTTGCACATCTCTGCGTGGTGAGCGACAGGCAACGTCATGATGACGGCTAAGATGCAGAGACTTTCTGTGGTAAGGATAGGGGAGCTTTAGTGACAAGTCTTGAAATGAGAAATTTGATTTTTGAGGCGCTTTCTGAGGAAAATCCTGAAAATACTCCGAATGGAAACACATTTAAAGTGTATAAGTATCGGGGAACTGTTGCCGATTTAAGAACAATTGTAGAGTATATGGCTATTAGACACAGCCTAATAGAACAAAAAGTTGCGATTCCAAGATTAGGCTGGGGAACTCCGGGAGAGACTCCAATATATGAAAGAAACACAAATTTAACAGATGAGAATTTGGATTTGTTTACTGAAGAAGTTCATATACTGGTGAATCACAATATTTTATCGCCGGGAGCACTTGGCGGATATGGAGATCATCTTCCTTGTTTTCATGTTACCCAGTATGGATTGCAATGTGTGGAAAATAGAGATGTTCTTCCATATGATCCTGATAGGTATCTGAATAAAATTTCTTCTATACAAAGTATTGACGAATGGGAAAAGTTCTATATTGAACAAAGCCTAACATGCTATAATGCAGATTCTTTTGAAGCGGCACTGATAATGTTGGGATTGGCAGGAGAATACTTGGCGACAAAGCTTGTTGAAAAAATGGATGCTTTCTTGCTGAAAAATGAAACATCTTTGTAAGGTGCCTTTCAGAACGCATTACAAAACAAGAGCGTAATATCTCAACGTTATGCAGAATACGAGAATATTCTAAAAGAGGTTCTTAAACAGAAGGATTCTTCAAACCAATGTAAGTATCCGGATTTAAAGGCTCTTTCACCGTTACTTGATGGCGCTGCTAAGGCAGTATATGCTACATATTTAAGACTGACTCGAAATGAACTGGCACATCCGTCAGGATTAAAGATGGATAGGATGGAGTGCCTAACATTAATGACAGGCTATATAAAGTATTGTGAAACGCAACATAAGTATTTGGATTTTTATGCTGCTAATTCTTAAGCCTATAATTAGTTGTAACGTATATCTTGGAGGTAACAACAATGCCCCGTCCCAAAGGAAGCAAGAACAAGCCCAAGACCGTAAAAGCAACCGTTGACTTTGCTGCACAGATCGCTGAAAAGCAGTCTGCAAAGGAAGCCGCTACCGCCGAAATCACATCTATCACTGCTAATATCAATGTGCTGAAAGCTGATCTGAAAGCCAAGAAAGCCGAGCTGAAATCTATCGACAAAGAAATCGCTAGAATCGAAGCAAAAAAGGTCAAAGCTGAAACCAAAGCAGCGGAATCTGCAAAGAAGGCCGAAGCCGAGGATGTGCTGAAGAAGCTGCTGGCATCCGGTATGACGGCAGATGAGATACTCGCAAAGCTAAAATAAATATTTTAGAGCCGTGTGGATCAGTCGGAGCGTAGAGCTAAAGTTCTGGCAGTTCACACGGTTTTCTTATATAAATGGTAATTGATGTGACTCGGAATGAATAGAATCGTTCTATATCGAACGAAATGACTACATTTCCCACACCATGGCTCAAAATCACGCCCGGTGAAATTTAGCATCTGAGCCAGTAACTTTTTGTGCGACAATGGAAATCTTTCCATATGAGATCTGTCCAATTACAGCACAATCGAAATTGAAAATTATTATATATCCTACGAGAAAAATCTGCTAAGGAACTGTAGGCTGGGAAATAAATGAAGTCCTATTTATAGTATTGTAAAAATGCGACAATGCACAGAAACAATGCAGAGTAGTCTGTAACTGAATGGAACAAAAACAACGCGTTATCGGTAAACTTGATAAATATAAAGACGAAGTTATCCTGAGAATTACTCTCTTTTAATCAGAGGGCCAGGGATTCGAGTTCCCTCGAGCGCACCAAAAGGACGACAAATCGTTGAAAGAAACGGTTTGTCGTCTTTTTTGTTTTATGCGGACATTTTGAGCTTGTACCTATGATTTTTTCAAAAATTTTAGAGGTCAGAGGTACAGAAAAAATGAAGAAGATTCAGAAAAGTGCAGTCCGGTTTGATAATCTAAAACAAGATTTTTTGGATGATAAGAAGTATTCTGGCACGGCAGAAGCCACGTTGAACGGCTATCGGTATGATATTACACGGTTCTTGAAGTTCCTTTCAGATGAGCAGTTAGCCGTGAATGAGGTAGGATTCAAGCGGTATGTTATCCACTTGACGGATAGCAGAATGACTGCAAACAGCGTCAACCATTATATCCGTTCGGTGAAAGTATTCCTTTACTGGTGCATGGAGCAGGACGAAATAGCACCGTTCAAAATCAAGATGGTAAAGGCACAAGAAACCATCAAGGACGTTTACACGCAGGAAGAACTTTGTGCGCTGATTCAGCCGCCGAAACGTGAGGACAGCTTTGTTATCTGGCGCAGTTGGGCTATCATCAACTTTATTTTGGAAACAGCAGCACGAGAAGCAACGGTCTGTGAAATGCAGATCCACTTTACCGTTTTATAGCAATTCAACTTCTTCATGCAACAGCAACAGCGTTGAATTGCATATCGCAAATTGCTGTTTTAACGTTCCACTGATTTCTTGCCTTGCGATAAAGAAAGCACTTCTGCTAAACACTCTACGTTGAAAATGCAATCGTACACTGCTATAATAAAATTGTGATATTATCACCAA
>ULRS01031596.1_pt1 | contig 16390 bp, 10 predicted proteins | sample 1955671 | NCBI WGS metagenome assembly ULRS01 (sample SAMEA4835689, study PRJEB28245) | human gut metagenome | biome: gut microbiome; material: fecal sample | place: Denmark | collected 2008
TTATCAAACCAGAAAGCCATGATGTTACGTATCTCCCTGCGAACAGCCTGTGGTCCAGGCGCATCTACGCTCTGCTCCCAAGGATGATTTGGGTCTGGATGAGCAAAGCCATAGTTCAAGGCTGGCTGGCACTCGAAGAAATTCTTCTCATAATACTTGGCACGAGGAGCATTCGCCTCCACATATCTGCCTCGGGTACTAGACTCCGGACTTGCCTCCTGATGACGGGCTTCTATTTCTTTCTTCTCGCTCTCAGGAATATCGTTCATCCAGATATAATAGTCGCTGTAACGCTGGTTAGGATCTTTCTCGGAAGACTCCTTAAACCAGACACACTTGGTACTGGAATGTCCTGCCACCAGGTCGAGACAAACTTTCATGCCACGCTTATGGGCCTCATTGACCAATGTAACCAAATCAGTATTGGTACCGAATCGAGGATCCACCTTGTAGAAATCGATGACATCATAGCCACCATCAAACCATCCCGACTCAAAGATCGGATTGAGCCAGAGGGCGTTCACACCCAGCGACTTGATGTAATCCAACTTGGAAGTGATACCCGGCAGGTCACCAATACCATTGCCATCAGTATCCATATAGGAAGATGGATAAATCTGATAGAAAAGTGCATCACTCAACCAAGCCGGTCCCTTCTTCTGTTCTGCCTGAGCAGAAAGTGTGGTTGCCGCCAAAGCAGCAACTAACAACATTTTATTCATTCTTTTCATGAGCATTATTATTAATTCCAGAAAACTCTCTCATAATAACTCAAAATCCTGCATTTTATTGCGCAAGAATACTAATTGCGAATCCGCCACCTGCAACGGAGTTCAACTTCAAGACAGACTTGCTGGTTACAGTCTTCTTGGTGATGACATAAGCCTGCGGATTGGTCTTGTAGTTGGCATTCTTTGCATCCTGATAGATGGTAGCCACATACTTCTTGCCCTTCTCGAGGAAATCGAGCTTTACGGTAGACTGACGAGCCTTCATGCCCGTAACGCCACCGACAAACCAGTTATCAGAACCCTTTGCCTTGCGGGCAGCGGTGATATACTCCATTGGTTCAGCCTCCAGATAGATAGACTTGTCCCAATCTACAGCCACATCCTTGATAAACTGGAAGGCATCCATGTGCTTCTCGTAATTCTCAGGGAAATCGGCAGCCATCTGCAATGGACTGTACATCGTTACATAAAGTGCCAACTGACCGCAGATGGTAGAGTTGCAATGAGAACCATTGGCGCAATCCATTTCAAAGATACCCGGTGTATAATCCATCGGACCACCCTGCAGACGGGTGAAAGGCAAGATGGCGGTATGTCCCGGTTTGGTACCTCCGAAAGCCTGATATTCAGTACCGCGAGCACTCTCGTTGCCAATCAGGTTAGGATAAGTGCGGCAGAGACCGGTAGGACGCACAGCCTCATGGGCATTTACCATGATGTGATAATCGGCAGCACGGGTTATGGCATGCAGATAGTGGTTGATTTCCAACTGACTGTAGTGATGCTCTCCACGAGGGATGATGTTGCCCACATAACCGCTCTTCACTGCATCGTAGCCATAATCCTTCATCAACTGATAAGCTCTGTCCATATACTTCTCGTAGTTCATTACAGAAGAAGAGGTCTCATGATGCATGATGAGCTTCACTCCCTTGGAATGCGCATACTCATTGAGCGCCTTGATGTCGAAATCAGGATATGGAGTCAGGAAATCGAATACCTTTTCCTTCATATAGCCACTCCAATCTTCCCAACCGATGTTCCATCCTTCTACCAGGACTGCATCGAAACCATGGGCTGCAGCGAAGTCGATGTAACGGCGCACATTGGCATTGTTGGCAGAATGCTTGCCCGATGGCTTGGCATGTACATAGTCGGTTCCATCCAACTTCACGGTAGGATAATCATGGGTATAAGCCCACTCACCCTTACCGGAAATCATCTCCCACCATACACCTACGTACTTCACAGGATGAATCCAGGAGGTATCCTTGATCTTGCAAGGCTCATTGAGATTGAGAATCAGGTTGGAAGACAACACCTTGCGGGCATCATCTGTAATGACCATCGTACGCCAAGGGCTCTTGAACGGAGTCTGCATATATCCCTTCATACCCTGTGCATCAGGGGTAAGCCAAGAGGTAAAGGTCATGGTCTTGTCATCCAGGCTCAGATGCATGGCTGGATAATCTACCAGGGCAGCCTCATGCAGGTTGATGTAGATACCATCATCAGTCTTCAACTGGAGTGAGGTCTGTACACCGGTATCTGAAAAGACAGTCTGTGAGAGATTGCTGCTGACAGCAGCATGCAGGGCTGGACGGATGCCCGACAGACGGGTCTTGGTGTATTCATACTCCTGGGTATCGTAATCACCCGGAATCCACCAGGCGGTATGATCGCCCGTCATGGCAAATTCTGTACGCTCTTCCTTGATGGTAAAGTAGTTGAGATTGCCTTTCTGAGGGAACTCATAGCGCAATCCAACTCCATCGTCATAAACACGGAAGCGAACGTTCATATAACTGTCTGTAGAATTCTGCTTCAACTCTACCAGCATATCATTATAATGATTGCGGATAGACTTATTCTCTCCCCAAACAGGAGTCCAGGTCTCATCGAAAGTGGAAGTCTTCTCATTGATGACACTAAAATCAGAAAGCAGATCCTTGCCATCCTTGCCGCCCTTGGCGAGCTGATAACCCAGACGGCTAGGCTTGATGATGGTCTTGCCCTGATAGGTCACACTATAGGTAGGCACAGTGCCATCCAAGGTGAAGTTCACCTTGATTTGTCCGTTAGGAGAAGTGATGTCTCCTGCATCTGCTGAGATGCCAAAAGCCATCAGAAGGCTTGCGAGCAAAAAGAGTTTTTTCATATTTTTTGTTTAAAATTGTTTGTTGCTGCAAAAGTACGGCAAAAATCGATAAGTTGGTACGAATAGTAGGTTCTTGGTAGATTACCGCTATCTACCAACCTCCTCACCTCTCTGAATATCAACATTTTGCAAATTCTCAAAAAAAACGGCTAGTAGATGCGAGATTCTCAATGTTTTTTATTATTTTTGCAGCAGAATCTAAAAACATAGGAAAAATGAGACATCTTTTCGTTATAATCATCACACTGCTGATGCTACAGCCGATTTACGTAAAAGCAGACAACAGCCAGCTCTACAAACAGCTGGATGCTGCCATAGAAAAACGTGCGCATTATGTAGAAGTAAAAGAGAAAAGTCTGAACGACATCAAGCAGGGTGCCAAGTATGTAACCAGCAACGAGGACAAGCTCAAGCTTTACGAGCAACTCGCCAATGGATACAAAGCCTACGAGTATGATTCGGCGATGACTTACGTAAAAAAAGGCCTTGTTCTTGCCCAAAAGAGCAACAACATCTTATATCATAAAAGATTCCAACTTAGCCAAACCAGCCTGCTTATCACACGTGGATTCTATGCTGAAGCAAAAAACATCATGCAGAAGATAGAACCCAAGAAAGAAGATCCACTTGACTATCAGTTTCAATACTATTATACACTTTACGGACTATACAACAACTGGTCAACCTATTGTGAAAACAATGAATTCAGCAAGATTTACGACCAGCAGAAAGTGGAATACCTGAAGAAAACATTAGAACTGTCGTCAAAGAAAGATGCATTCTATTACTACCTGCTGGGAGAGTTTTACTATTACAGCAATCATTCCAACAATAACAAGACCATCCAATACTACAAAAAAGCACTGAGTATGGAAAAGCCGGACAGCCGTCTCCATGCCATGACCGCCTTTGCGCTATCCGAAGTATACAAGAAATCCAACAACCAAAAACTGACGGAACATTACCTGCTGGTTGCAGCCATCTCAGACATCACTTCTGCCACAAAAGAAAACGTAGCCCTGCAAGACATCGCACTCTTCATCTGCAAACATAAGACCAGAAGTCTGAATAAAGCCCAGGAATACATCAACCTATCCCTGGAAGATACTTATGCATACAACAACCGATTGCGCCGCATTGAGATTTCATCCAAATTGCAGATGATTACCAATGCCTATACAGATGACATCAGAGCCACCAACAGCATGCTCTACATTGCGCTGTCGGTCATTTTCCTGCTCTTGCTCGGAGTGGGACTTAGCAGTCTGTTCATCCGTAAGAAGAACAAACTTCTGAAACAGAAGAAAGACGAAATCACGGCTACATCGGCAAAAATGGAAGTTCTCAACAGCCAGTTGCACCTCATCAACGACGAACTGAAGGACACCAACCAGAAGCGCGAGAGACTGATAAAGGTGTATATTGACCTGTGCTATAAGAACATAGAGAGAAACAGCAAACTGCGCACCTTGGCAGTTAGAAAGATCAAGGCCAACCAGAGTAAGGAGCTGCTGAGCCTCCTTTCTTCCTCAACCAATACAGAGAAAGAGAACAAGGAGTTTCTGACGGAATTTGACAAGGCATTTCTGTCTCTGTACCCAACTTTTATAACCGAGCTGAACAAGCAGCTTACAGAATCGTCACACATCCAGCTGAAAGAGAATGGAGAAATGCCCCCTATCCTCCGTGTGTGCGCCCTGTTAAGATTAGGCATCACCGAAAGTTCAAAGATAGCCGGCATCCTGTCTTATTCGCCACAAACCGTATACAACTACCGTTCCCTGCTCAAGAACAATGCCATCGACAAGGAGCACTTCGAGAAGAATGTGCTCAGACTCTGCATGGTTATCGCAGACTGATGGGAGATTAAGAATACGGCACAAATATCCGAAACAGATAGCTGCCAATGCTTTCTTCCGAAAAAATGGAGCTGATTTGCCAAAGTAACATCTTTGTCGCAGCTTCGTCAATGCCTTTCAACCTCATTGCAACCCCAGTGTAATATAACCACCGTACCTTTGCAACCGTAATCAAACGATATAGGTTATGAATGCTAAAAGGGGAATTATTGTATTAGGATTGCTCTCAGCGGCTAGCATGCCAACGTGGGCGCAACAGATTAAGGGTGTCGTAATCGACCAGAAATCGAAAGAGACACTCATCGGTGCAGTCGTCACTGTGGATGGAACCAACGTGAAGGCTATCACCAACATCGACGGAAACTTCCAGATCGATGGATTGGATAAAGAAAAGAAATATACACTATATATAAATTATGTAGGATATAAGACTCAAAAAATTGACGGGGTTCAGGCGAAGGACGCAGACCAGGTGATCGCGCTGCAACCTGATGAACAGCAGCTGAAGGAGGTGACCGTTACCGCAGTGGAAAGGCGTAATACGGATGCGGCAATGATACAGGTGGCCAAAAACAGTCCCGTCATCGTGAGTAATGTTTCGGCACAGGAAATATCCAGAACTCAGGATACGAATGCGGGTGAGGTGATACGCCGAGTGCCAGGCGTGAGCCTCATCGACGATAAATTCGTGATGGTTCGTGGCTTGTCGCAGCGTTATAACAATGTGTGGGTGAACGGAGGAGCAGTGCCTAGTTCTGAGGCTGATTCCAGAGCATTCTCCTTCGACATCATCCCAAGTTCGCAGATTGACAACCTTACCATCGTGAAGTCGCCAACGGCTGAATATCCCGCAGACTACTCGGGCGGTTTCATCATCGTCAACACCAAGGAGATTCCGGCAGAAAACAGTTTCAACATCGCCGTGGGCGGAAACTGGAATACATCTTCTGCCTTTCAGAATTTTTCTTACTCGAAAGGTTCCGGAACAGATTTCCTGGGTTTCGACAATGGACTGAGAAGCCTGAATGGAGGCATCCATGCTGCCTTGAATCCGCAGCTCAATGCCAACGGAAAACCGGTGGGCGATTATGCTACTTCGCTCCTGGGAAATGGGCTTAACAACGATTGGCTCGTGAAGAACAGGAAGCCTTTGGGCGACTTGAAACTGGCGGCCAGCCTGAACCAGCGCTGGATGCTCGGCGGAAGAACACTCGGCATGCTCGCTGCTTTGAACTATACCAACGAATACCGCACCTACGAGAACATGGAGAACAACCTCTATGGCATCTATGATGCGGCAAATGACAAGCCGAACTATCTCCGTCACTCTGTTGACGACCAGTATAATAATAATGTGAGACTCGGAGCAATGCTCAACTTCACCTTCCTTTCCAAGGACGGCAATCACAAGTATCAGCTCAAAAATATCTTCAACCAGTTGGCTACCAGCCGATATACCTGGCGTGATGGCGTGAGCGCCCAGTCGAACCTGGAGCGAAGCGCAGAGTATTACTACCGCAGTCGAACTACATATAACGGTCAGCTTACCGGCAAGCACACCTTCACTAGCGATGCCCTTGACTGGAGCATCGGGTATGCGTATGCCAACCGCCATTTGCCTGACCGTCGTAGATACCTCATCGACGATGCTCTTGAATCGGGCGTTTATGCCCTGAGCACCGGCAACGACATATCCCGCGAGTGGACTCAACTCGACGAACACATTCTCTCTCTTGGGGTAAATGACAAGCACCACTTCAAGTTTGGCAACTTTGAGCCAAACTTACAGGTGGGTGCCTATGGGGAGTATCGCAGCCGAGAATACCAGACCCGCAACTTCATCTACAACTGGAATGTTTCAGCTAACAACATGCCATCCGACTTCCGCCACAGCGACATCCCAACCCTGCTCTCCAGCGAGGCAAACATGGGTTACGACAAGCTGTATCTTCTGGAGGAAAAGCAGATGCGCAATAACTACCGCGGACACAACACCTTAGGCGCCGGGTACCTGGCGATGTCTCTCCCCTTTGGCAAACTCGACATCCACGCCGGTGTCCGCTTCGAGCATAATGATATGGAACTCATCTCCAATTCCCGTGACTACGAGAAGAGTGAATCGAGCCGTCATTACAAGACCGATGATGTTTTTTCATCTCTCAATACAACATATAAGATTAGCGACCAGCACCAGGTGCGACTTTCGTATGGCCGCAGTATTAACCGCCCAGAATTCCGTGAAGTATCGTCGTCGGTGTATTACGACTTCGACCTTGCCAGCAATGTGCAGGGAAACACTGAGTTGAAGAACTGTTATGTCGATAACCTCGACCTGCGATATGAGTGGTATCCATCCCGTGGAGAGCTCATTTCGCTGGCAGTCTTCTACAAGCACTTCGATTCTCCTATCGAGTGGACCTATACGGTGGCTGGTGGCACTGACTTGATTTACTCTTACAAGAATGCAAAGAGTGCCAACAACTATGGTGTGGAGCTGGATATCAGAAAGAATCTCGGATTCATAGGATTGAAGGATTTCAGTTGGTCGTTTAACGGTGCCCTCATCAAGAGCAAGGTTCAGTTTGAGAAGGGAGCGAAGGAAGAAGACAGACCGATGCAGGGTCAGTCGCCATACCTTATCAACACCGGCATCTTCTATAAGAATGCGCCATTAAAGATGGATATCGCCCTGCTCTACAACCGCATAGGCAAGCGAATCATCGGTGTGGGCAGAAGCGAGGGGAGCACAGGCGATGACTCCAATTCCCGAGTGCCTCACAGCTACGAGATGCCTCGCAACACCATCGATTTCTCGCTGGCTAAGAAATTCGGCGAACATCTGGAACTGAAGCTCAACGTAAGAGATCTTCTTGCTGAAAAGATATATTACAAGCAGTTTGCTGATGTAACGTATAGCGACGGAAGCAAGAAGGAAGTAGAAGAAATAGCAAGATGCTACAAGCCGGGTAGAAACATCGGTTTGCAGGCAATCTATAAATTTTAGAGACTATCCGTAGAATTTCAAGAAAGATAATAATAGATGTTTGTTTAATAAAACAGGAAACAATGATGAACAAGATGTATTTTTTAGGATGCATGGGCATCCTCGCAGCATCTGCCATGTTGAGCAGCTGCAGCAGTGACAATGACGATCCAACTCCTTCTCCAAATCCTGGATCAGAAGTAGTTTACAAGTGGACAACCAATGGCGGCTTGAAGGCTTGCGACCACATCCTCTTCGGAACAGATGACAAGGAAAACGCCAACGGAACACAGATTGGCAACGGCGACCAGGAATTCGTTTTCACAGGCAAGCAGACTTTGAAGAAAGGCACTTATCTCCTCAAGGGATGGGTATATATTGCAGATGGTGCTGAGCTTACCATCGAACCGGGAACGATTATCAAGGGCGACAAGCAAACCAAGGCGGCACTCATCGCAGAGCGTGGCGGCAAGCTCATCGCCAAGGGTACAGCCACAGAGCCTATCGTCTTTACATCTGAAGAGGCTGCCGGCAGCAGAAAGCCTGGCGACTGGGGTGGCATCATTCTCTGCGGCAAGGCTAAGAACAACCAGACTGAGCAGCAGATAGAGGGTGGTCCTCGTACCAAGCATGGTGGCGCAGATGATGCTGACAACTCAGGAGCCTTGAGTTATGTACGCATCGAGTTTGCCGGTTATCCATTCCAGAAGGATAAGGAGATTAATGGTTTGACTCTCGGTTCTGTAGGTTCAGGCACAGAGATTGACCACGTTCAGGTATCTTATTCCAATGATGATTCCTTCGAGTGGTTTGGCGGTACAGTAAACTGCAAGTATCTCGTAGCCTACAAGGGCTGGGATGATGATTTCGATACAGATAACGGTTTCTCAGGAAAGGTGCAGTATGGTCTTTCTCTGCGCGACAGCAAGATAGCCGACACCTCTCAGAGCAACGGTTTCGAGAGCGACAACTGCGCCGATGGTGCTACCGTGGATCCTCGTACCAAGGCAACCTTCTCTAACATCACCTTTGTAGGTCCTAAGGTATTGGATGATAAGTTCCAGAACACCACAGATTATATCACTGCCGGAGCATACAATCCAAACAACGGTTCAGCTCTCGGCAAGTTCCAGTCAGCCATGCAGATTCGTCGTTCTTCTAACCTCAACTGCATCAACTCAGTAGCCTTAGGCTGGCCTATCGGTTTGATTGTTGATGGTGAGAAGGGTGAAACCGTGAAGGATGCCAAGGATGGCAAGTTCAAGCTTCAGAATGTATATTTCGCTGGTATGGATGCCGTTGGCACAGATGCCAACAAGCAGTATGAGGATTACCTCTACGATGCTGCCCAGAAGAAGGACATCGACAAGAATCAGAAGTCATACAGCAACACCTTCTTCTTTGCAGAGCAGAGCAACAAGTATTTTGATTCATGGACCTCATTGGTTGGTGCAGATGGCTATACACCTATCGCAGGAAGCCCATTGCTCGGTGCCGCAAGTTTCAATGGCTGGACAGGTTTCGACACCGTAACCTACATCGGAGCCTTCGATGGCAGCACCAACTGGATGAATGGTTGGACCAACTTTGATCCTCAGAATGCAAAGTACTAGAAAAGATTAGTACCGGAAAAGAATTAGAATAGCTAATTTCTATTTTGACTATAAGGGTTTCTTTTATTGGGGCATGGCGCAGTGATTTGCGCCATGCTTTTTTTGTTGTTAGATTATGGAGGAAAATGAGGTTATTGCATTTTTTGCAACAACCACAAAACGCAACTGGTGCATATTTTGTAACAGTTCAGATGCCTGTCAATACCCATGTACGGTGTTTCACCGTATCAAGTCTGCCTAAGACAGCATATTTTTCCCATTTACAATGTTATTTTTAGTAATTTCACCTTATAAAACAAAAAGAAAGCCGTTTGCTTAAAAATAAAGATGCATTTATTCCACCTTTTCATTTTTTTATTGTACCTTTGCACTGGAATTTCGCCTTTCACGGCATTTTTCCAAGACATTGTGGGTAAAAATTACGCATTCGCTATTATTTCGCGTTTAGCCAAGAGCCTCGGAAACTCTAATTGGAATAAAAAGCACGAAAATAATATGTGACAGGTGGCTCGTATTGTAGCTTCTGGAATACCAACAGCGATGCACACGCCATAGGCGTGATGCATTCTTATTAGGTATTCCGGGGCTCCATTCCGAGGCCGCCCCGTGCTAAACGCGATAAGAGGCATCACGCCTTTCTTATACCCTATTGCGTTTTGCGGATTGATAGTTGGGTGCAATTAGCAAACTATCAATCAAAGATACTGTATGCGCTACATAGGAAGTAAGATCTTGATGTTGTCCAACATCAAAAATGTCATCGACCAAAACACCGAGAATGTTCAGACCATTGCTGATGTATTTTCGGGGACAGGAGTCGTGTCACAATTCTTTAAGCAAAACGGATACTCCGTTTACTCTAACGACAGTTTATATATGTCGTACGTATTGAGCAAAGGAATGTTGGAAATGGACAATCCTATAAGTCCAAAGTTGAAAGAAACTATCAATCACCTCAACACTCTAACCATCGAAAATGCCAAATGGTTCGACATCAATACAGCTTTTATCTACCAGAACTATTCTCCAAACGAGAATAGTAAAAGGATGTATTTCCAAAATAAAAATGCCATAAAGATAGACTTGATAAGGCAAGAGATAGAACGATTGAAACCACAAATTACTGAAAGTGAATATTTTTATCTTTTAGCTTTGCTTATCAATGCCGTACCATATGTGTCCAACATAACTGGCACTTATGGAGCATACTTGAAATTCTGGGACAAAAGGACTTACAATTCTTTAGTTCTCCAAGAAATAGAAATTTTGCACAGTAACGTTGATTGCAAATGCTACAATATGAACGCCACTGATTTTGCTCAGCAAGTAGTAAGCGATTTGGCCTATCTCGACCCTCCCTATAATGGCAGGCAATATATGCCAAACTATCATATACTCGAAACTATTGCAAGATACGATTACCCACAGATAAAAGGTATAACTGGCATGCGTATCGATCCCGAAAAGATGTCGGATTTCTGCAAGAAGAGCAAAGCAGAACAAGCGTTTCGGGAATTACTGACAAATCTCAACTGTAGATACATCTTATTATCATACAACAACGAAAGTTTGCTGTCCACAGACGTGATGTCTCAAATCATTCAAGAAGCAGGAATCAGACAAACATTCAGATTGTTCGAATATGACTACAGAAGATATAAAAACAAAATTCCAAACAATGCCGCAGGCTTAAAGGAACAACTTTATTTTATCGAAAAAAAACTATGATGAAGTCTCCTCTCAATTACATCGGCGGGAAGTACAGGCTATTGCCCCAAATACTTCCTTTGCTTCCAAAACAGATAAATACCTTTGTCGATTTATTTGCTGGAGGACTTGACGTGTCTATCAATGTAGATGCCCAACGCATAATCTGTAACGACATCAACAATTACGTCATCAGTCTTTTTAAATATTTCAAAGAAACCAGCATAGATGATTTAACAAAGCAAATTCAACTGGTTATCGAAGAATATCAACTAAGCAAACAAAACAGAGACGGATATAATTCTCTACGCAAAGAATACAATCGGACACACCAACCGCTTCACCTATTCATGCTTGTTTGCTACGGCTTCAACCACCAGTTCAGATTCAACAATAAAGGAGAGTTCAACAATCCATTCGGCATAAACAGGAGCTCATACAATGCCAACATCGAGCACAATCTCAAACAAATGCATAACATCCTAAAAAACATAGAATTTCATGTTTGCAATTTCAGAGAGTTCGACCTTACGTTTATGAGCACAGGAGACTTTCTATATGCAGACCCACCTTATTTAATATCCTGTGGTTCGTATAATGATGGCAAAAGAGGATTTGCAGGTTGGAGCGAACAAGACGACCTGCTTCTCTTCAAAAAACTGGATGACCTCAACGAGCGTGGAATCAGCTTTGCTTTGTCGAATGTTATCGAGCACAAAGGTATGAACAACGAGACTTTGGCAAGATGGGCCAACAGATATAACATCCATTATCTGAAAGCTGATTATTCCAACTCCAACTATCAGGCTGCGGTTAGCAACACAAAAGAAGTATTAATTACAAACTATTGAGAATATGGCAACAAGAACTTTCGGTTGGATTCAAAATCCTTCATCCACGGACACTCTAAAAGACATTCTCGGGCTTTTTGTCCAAGGCTCGAAATTCCATACCTATATGACAGAAGAAAGATTGCCTCTGTTGGCTAGCGCAGGACTATTCCAAACACCCAATCTTTACTTGGAGTTTCAAAAAATTCTCAGAGCGAACAAACCTATTGCATATAATGTCCTTAAAGGAAAAGGAGCTGGAGGTGGAAGCAGAAAAAACGCCAAATGCTCTGGACTTGCCCAAGCTGCGGTAACAGGACAACAATGCCAAACATATACCATTGACAACAAAATTGTAAAAATAAAGAAACCATATACTGACGACTGGACAGCAGATGGTTTTATAAGATGGGCAGTATCTCTCGGCTTTCTCAACTACAACTATTCAGATGATACTTGCAGTATAACACCATTAGGCATAGACTTTGTCAATGCAGAAAACACAAAAGAGAAGAACGACATATTAGGCCGAGCTTTTTTGTCGTATCCACCTGTATGCAGAGTCATGGGATTATTATGCAAATACCAACACATGACCAAGTTTGAAATTGGAGCGAAACTTGGATTCACCGACGAAGCTGGTTTCACCTCTTTTCCACAGAACATTTGGGTTCAGGCCTACGAGGAAGCTACAGATGCTAACGAAAAGAAGAAACTACGCTCTGACACCGAAGGCTCTTCAGATAAGTATGCCCGCATGATTTGCAACTGGCTTGAATCCATCGGTTGGGTAAGCAAGAAACCGAAAACCGTAAAGGAAACTTTTGGCTCGAAAACATACGAATGCGAGATTACATCTGCATTTGAAATAACCGCAATGGGCATCATCAATTACAGGAAAGCCATAGGTATGTCGAAAAGTCCAAGAATCCCGAAAATTGTGTATAGAGAGATGTTGGCAAGCAGAGCATCTGATGCCAATTATCTGCGAATGCGCAGAACTTTAATCATAGAATTTCTAAGTAAGCACAAAGCCAAAACTATAGAAGAGATTGTATCCTTCCTTGCCACCAAGGGCATTCAAGAAAAAGCCACGACCATCAGAGACGACATGACGGGGCTCATTAATATCGGCTTGGACATTGAGAACGAAGGCGATACCTTCAAACTCAGAGACATCATTACGAAACTAAGGTTCTACGAGGAAAATATAACGAAAGAAACAACAGATGCCGTTGTCGTAAAAGACAGAGCAAGAGTTAGATTGCATAATATCAATCACAAATATCTCACGCTCATTGATTACGCATTTTCGGGCAAGAACAATTGCACTGAATTTGAAATTTACACCATAGACTTGCTTGTCAACGAACTTGCATTCAATGGAATTCATCTTGGGGGTACAAGAAAACCTGATGGTATTTTCGATTATAATCAACAAGGCATTATCATTGACAATAAAGCATACTCTAAAGGATTTACCATAACCAGAAGTATGGCTGACGAAATGGTAAGATACGTACAAGAGAACAACGACAGAAACCCAGAACGAAACAAAACCCAATGGTGGTTAAACTTTGGCGACAATGTCAATCACTTTAATTTCGTCTTCATCTCTTCAATGTTCAAAGGCGAGGTAAGACACATGCTCAACAACATCAAACAGAGTACAGGAGTTGACGGTTGCGTACTTACAGCAGAAAACTTATTGTATTTTGCCGATGCCATCAAAGGTGGTACCGTAAAACGAACGGACTTCATAAACTTGTTTGGAAAGAATGACGAACTGGTATATCCATACAATTAAAAAAAAGAAAATGGAAGAATTTATATTAAGAAAAGGAGATTGTATGCAAGAGCTATCTCTTATAGACCAAACAATAGACATGGTATTCGCTGACCCTCCCTATTTTTTATCTACAGGAAATGGGACTGTAAAAATTGGCAATAGATATGTCAGCTTCGACAAGGGAGAGTGGGACCACATTCGCTCCAAGGAAGAGATATATCAATTCAATTACAAATGGCTTTCACTTTGCAGAAAAGTACTGAAAGATTCTGGAACAATCTGGGTTTGTGGTACTTACCACAATATTTACGAAGTAGCAAACTGCATGAAAGACTTAGGATTCAAGATTCTAAATATGATAGTATGGCAAAAGGCTGACCCTCCCAAAACGCTCACAGAACAGCGCTTTAATTTCTCAGCCGAATACATTATTTGGGCAAGAAAATGCGAGAAAGTTCCTCACTATTTCAATTACCAACTGATGGAAGCCATGAATAATGGTGTCCATATGCCAGATGTGTGGAAACTGCCCGCACCAGGAACATGGGAAAAGGTTTGTGGCAAACATCCAACCCAAAAGCCTTTACGACTCCTGTACCGTATCATTTTGGCTTCAACACGAACTGGAGAAACCATCTTAGACCCATTCGCCGGGAGCTGTACGACAGGCATAGCTGCAAACTTACTGGGCAGAAACTTTATTGGCATTGAACAAGAAGAGAAATACATAAGATTAGGACTAAAGCGAAAAGCAGAAATCGAGGAGAAAGCAAAAGCCGAGCAAATCTTCAAGCATATGTCTGAGAATCCAAATGAAGTACAAGTTCTTGTAAATCATGTCAGAGCCAGCATCTTACCAACAATGATAGAAAAAGGAATTACCTATATGCGAGCAGGAGACTCCAAAGGCTCAATATTGGTTACCCCAGGATTTGAGCGGATGGGGTATATATTGTTACATACAGGTGGAGAAAATTGTCATTTATTCAAACTAAGGCAGCAAGGCTGTTTTCAAATTTGGACAAAAGAAACTTTGGAGGCACAAGGATTTCATCCCGAACATGCTTCTTATTATATGGTTCTTCATTTTGACAACCATAAAGAAATTCCTTTTTCTACTTTGCCCAAGCTTAGACAAGGAATCAACACATATCGTTCTAAGATAAGACCACTAAGTGATTTTATTGGAACAAAATAATAATACATAACAAAACAATTCATCACATGTATAAAAAACAGACTTTACCTTTTCCTTCAGCCGGAGATTATTGGTTCTGGACAAGAGGTAATCTTGTTATCGCACTTTTTCTGGCAACAACCACGAAACGTAACCGTTGCATATTTTGCAACGGTTCAAAAAGCACATAATCCGCTCTCGTTGACAAAGATCAACTTATACCAGTGCTTTGCTGCTATTCCATCCTTCCTTATACCAGTCACTACCCATACGTCGTGTTTCACGACACAAGGGTAGTAACAGGCAAGAATAAGGATGGAACTGCAGCATAACGTTTCCAACAGATGCTGTTTATCCTCTTCTCGCTCTTGACAACTTATGTGGTAGATGTAGAAGTGCACAGTTCGAAACATCTTAGTATAGTCTTCAAAAGAGCTAATTGAAGTTGTCAGAAGAGTTACAATCTGTTTTTAGAAGATATAGCTCCTAAGACCGCACATCAGCTGTTGTGCGGTTGCACATCAACTGTTGTGCACATGTCGCCCAGCTGTTATGCATGCGTGTTTCAGCTGATGTGCGTTCTCTTTTTACAAGAGGCTAACTAACCATATCATTCCTCTTCAATTATCCAATCCGCAATATTGCCCTGTGTAGAATCAAAGTTGACACCTACTTTTACTATAGGTTTCCCGCAAAGCGCAAAGCGCTGGGCATAGTTCTTGATGTTGATTTGCTGCAAAGCCGTCTGGGCATCCCTGTTCAGCTTCAGCTCTATGATATAGAGACGGATGTCGGTCAACAGCACGATATCTACCCTTCCATTGGGAGTGTGCACTTCTACATCTACCACATAGCCAGTCAAAAGCGAGAAGATGATAAACAGCATCTGCTGGTAATGACCTTCATGGTTAGTGACATTGCAATATGGCACAGTTCCCAGAAAGGTCTGGAGCAGCTGTAATGCTCCGTCCATATCATCCTGACGGATAAGCACAGACATCTGAGCGATGGTGACATCTCCATTCTGGGCAAACATTCCTTCCAGATAGTTAGGAAGAAGACTCTCGAACAATCCTACTTTGATTTCCTTGTTCGGCAAATCAAGAGTATAGAGCTTGCTGGTCTTGTCATAATCTTTGATGGTAAGATAGCCACTTTGGTATAGCAAAGGGGTTATGGCCGTCATGTTCTCTGTCGGGGCATCAAAGGCTGATGATTTGGCATACATCTTTCCAAGAGTTGCCGGCAAGACATGAAACTTCCGCATCATGTTAATCAAGTAGGTTGGAGTGCCGGAAGCGAACCAGTATGAACCGAAATCCTGATTGGCAAAGCAGTTGAACAGACTGAACGGATTGAATATATCTGACGATTGGGCAGAGAAATGATAACCATCGTAGTTCATTTTCAGTTCTTCGATGGCAGTTTCTCTTGTGGAGCCTAGCGATTTTGCCAATTCATCAATGTCGTCCGACATCTGGGTGAGCAGCTCCTCCTTGGTGATTCCACATATTCCCGAATATTCCCTGTTCATCGAAATATT
>ULRS01050230.1_pt1 | contig 16168 bp, 10 predicted proteins | sample 1955671 | NCBI WGS metagenome assembly ULRS01 (sample SAMEA4835689, study PRJEB28245) | human gut metagenome | biome: gut microbiome; material: fecal sample | place: Denmark | collected 2008
GTCGGCACGTAGCTGCCGTCCCGCCCGTGGCGACGTGAAAAGCGGGCTGCCATTGGCCAGGGCGATATCGTGCTCGGGATTGAAAATGTGGAGTCGTAAAGCCATTGCTTGGCAAAGATAGCTATTTTTAGGCTGAAAAAGGGTCTGTAAGGGGATAAAAGGCCTTAAAAGACGAAAAAAAACGCAATTTTGCAAAGTAGAGTTTGCAAATCAAAAAATATTGCGTAACTTTGCAGTACCATAATAAAGTAGAAGAATGGAAGCGTTTTTCAGAACACATACCTATCTCGTCGAACATACACATGTCGCTGTCAGGCGCACCCTGATGGACGAGATCGACTGGCGCGGCCGCTTGATTGGCATCAAGGGGACGCGCGGTGTGGGCAAGACGACGTTTCTGCTGGAGATAGCCAAGGAGCGGTTTGACGCCCGCGACCGCCGTTGCCTCTACATCAACATGAACAACTTCTACTTCCAGGGCCGCGGCATCCACGACTTCGCTGGCGAGTTCTACGCCCAGGGTGGCCGCGTGCTGCTCATCGATCAGATCTTCAAGAAGTCGGAGTGGAACCACGAGCTGCGCCGCTGCTACGACGACTATCCCGAGCTGCAGATCATCTTCACTGGATCGAGCGTGATGCGCCTGCTCAGCGATCCCATGATCGGCGACATCGTTGCCTGCTACAGTCTCCGCGGCTTCTCCTTCCGCGAGTACGTCAATCTGAAGACCGGCAACCACTTCCACCCCCATACGCTCGAAGGAATGCTCCAGAAGCACGAGACGATAGCCCACGAGGTGGCCGCAGAGGTCGATGTGGAGTCACTCTTCAAGGAGTATCTCCACCACGGTTTCTACCCCTTCTTCCTGGAGCACACCAACTACTCGGAGAACCTGCTCAAGACGATGAACATGATGATCGAGGTCGACGTGCTGCTGATCCGCCAGATAGAGCTCAAATATCTCACGAAAATCAAGAAGCTCTACTACCTGCTGGCCCTGGAGACAGGCAAGTCGCCCAACGTCAGCAAGCTCGCAGAGACTATCGACACCAGCCGCGCCACGGTGATGAACTATATTAAGTATCTCGCCGACGCGCGCCTACTCAACATCATCTACCACCAGGGTTCCGTCTTCCCTAAGAAGCCCGCTATGGTGGTCGTCAACAATCCCAACCTCATCTACACGGTCTATCCCCGCAACTTCGGCGACCGCGAGATCCTCAACTCCTTCTTCATCAACCAGCTTCGCAAAGACCATACGGTCAACAAGGAGCGAGCCACCGACGCCTACCGCATCGACGGCGAGACCAGCGTGCGCATCAGCGCCGAGGGCGAGGGCGAGTCGAGGGCCAGGGGCAAAAAAAACTACTACACCGCCTCCAGCGGCCTCGTGGTCGGCAAGGGAAGGAAAATACCGCTATGGCTCTTCGGTTTTCTCTACTAAAGGAGTCCCTGGCGGCCCCGCGCGCCATACTATATATAATAGGAAAGCCTCAGAGACTATATGATGGGAAATACGTCAGAGACTGAGAGGCTGATGAAAAAAGCGTCTGAGCTATATGAAAGGTAAAGGCGTTCGATATACAAAGCATTCATAAGAATCAAGATATAACAGTAATTTCATTTAACAAGTTAAACAAATGGCTAAGGAAAAGAAATTTATGACTTGTGATGGTAACACCGCTGCTGCCCATGTGAGCTATATGTTCACCGAGGTGGCCGCTATCTACCCCATCACCCCGTCTTCACCGATGGCGGAGCATGTCGACGACTGGGCTGCTAAAGGCCGCAAGAACCTGTTTGGTCAGACGGTCTCCGTCCAGGAGATGGAGTCGGAAGGTGGTGCCGCCGGTGCCCTCCACGGCTCTCTCCAGGCTGGTGCGCTGACCTCTACGTACACGGCTTCGCAAGGTCTGCTGCTGATGATTCCGAACATGTACAAGATTGCCGGTGAGCTTCTCCCCTGCGTGTTCAACGTCACGGCCCGTACCCTGGCCACCCATGCGCTCTGTATCTTCGGCGATCACCAGGACGTGATGGCTTGCCGTCAGACGGGCTTCGCCATGTTCTGCTCCGGTTCGGTACAGGAGGTCATGGACCTCTCAGCGGTTCCCTATCTCTCTATGCTTGAGAGCGAGGTTCCGTTTATCAACTTCTTCGACGGATTCCGCACCTCCCATGAGTACCACAAGGTGGAGGCCATGGACATGGAGGACATCCGTCCGCTCGTCAACCCCGAGTGGATCGAGCGTTTCCGCAACCGCGCCATGACCCCGGAGCGTCCTGACACCCGTGGTACGGCCGAGAACCCGGAGACCTTCTTCACCCACCGCGAGGCTTGCAACAAGTACTACGACGCCGTTCCGGAGATCGTGGAGAAGCACCTCGCCGAGGTTTCCAAGATCACGGGCCGCGAGTATCACCTCTTCAACTACTACGGCGCTCCTGATGCCGAGAACGTCATCGTCCTCATGGGTTCGGCCACGGAGCCTGCCCGCGAGTGCATCGACTACCTGATGAAGCAGGGCAAGAAAGTCGGTATGGTGGCTGTCCACCTCTATCGTCCGTTCTCTGTCGATTACCTGCGCAAGGCGCTGCCTGAGACCGTGAAGCGCATCGCCGTGCTCGACCGCACGAAGGAGCCGGGTGCTGAGGGCGAGCCGCTCTACCTCGACGTCAAGTCGGCCCTCTACGATGACCCGCGCCATCCGCTCATCGTCGGCGGACGCTACGGACTGGGATCCAGCGACACCACGCCGGCCAAGATCCTCGCCGTCTATAAGAACCTCGAGCTCCCCGAGCCGAAGAACCACTTCACGGTGGGTATCATCGACGACTACACCTTCACCTCTCTCCCCGAGGAGGCAGAGATCCCGATGGGTGGTGAGGGCCTCTTCGAGGCTAAGTTCTACGGTCTCGGTTCTGACGGTACCGTCGGTGCCAACAAGAACTCCGTGCAGATTATCGGCAACAACACCGACAAGTACTGCCAGGCCTACTTCTCCTACGACTCCAAGAAGTCGGGTGGTTTCACCTGCTCTCACCTCCGTTTCGGCGACGAGCCCATCCACTCGGCCTACCAGGTCAATACGCCTAACTTCGTGGCTTGCCACGTCCAGGCCTACCTCCACATGTATGATGTGACGCGCGGTCTCCGCGACGGTGGCACCTTCCTGCTCAACACCATCTTTGATGGCGAGGAGCTCGTCAACTTCATCCCCAACAAGGTGAAGCGCTATTTCGCCAAGCACAACATCAAGGTCTATTATATCAACGCCACGAAGATCGGCCAGGAGATCGGTCTCGGCAACCGCACGAACACCATCCTGCAGTCTGCCTTCTTCCGCATCACGCAGGTCATCCCGACCGACCTCGCCGTCACCCAGATGAAGGCCTTCATTGTCAAGTCTTATGGCAAGAAGGGCGAGGACGTCGTCAACCTCAACTACGCAGCCGTTGACCGCGGTGGCGAGTACAAGGAGCTGACGGTGGATCCCGCATGGGCCAACCTCGCCGACGACGCCGTTGTCGAGGACAACGCTCCCGCTTTCGTCAAGGAGGTGGTCCGTCCGATGAACGCTCAGGCCGGCGACCTGCTGAAGGTCTCCGACTTCGTGAAGTTTGGTACGACCAACGGCCACTGGGATTCCGGCACCGCCGCCTACGACAAGCGTGGCGTCGAGGCTTTCGTCCCCGAGTGGAACCCTGAGAACTGTATCCAGTGCAACAAGTGTGCCTTCTGCTGTCCGCACGCTGCCATCCGTCCGTTCGTCCTCGACGATGAGGAGGCCGCCAAGTTTGAGGGCAAGACCATCGATATGCTGGCTCCGAAGGCCATGAAGGGTATGCACTTCCGCATTGAGCCCTCCGTGCTCGACTGTCTCGGCTGCGGCAACTGCGCCGATGTCTGCCCGGGCAAGAAGGGTGAGAAGGCCCTCAAGATGGTGCCGTTCAACGCCGACGCTCCCGAGATGAAGCTGGAGGCCAAGCACTGGGAGTACCTCGTCCACGAGGTGAAGTCAAAGCAGCATCTCGTTGATGTGAAGCAGAGTGCTAAGAACTCGCAGTTTGCCCAGCCGCTCTTCGAGTTCTCAGGTGCTTGCTCCGGTTGCGGTGAGACACCCTACGTGAAACTCATCTCTCAGCTCTTCGGTGATCGCGAGATGCTGGCCAACGCCACGGGTTGCTCTTCCATCTACTCTGCCAGTGTGCCCTCTATGCCTTACACGAAGAACGAGAAGGGTCAGGGTCCTGCCTTCAACAACTCCCTCTTCGAGGACTTCTGTGAGTTTGGTCTCGGTATGACGCTCGCCAACAAGAAGATGCGTGAGCGCATCTGCCACCTGCTGGCTGAGGCCAAGAACAACGAGCACACGCCTGCCGAGTTCATCGCTGCCGCCGACAACTGGGTGGCCAACATGAACGACGCCGAGGGTAGCAAGAAGGCTGCTGCCGAGCTCAAGCCCCTCATCGCCGCTGGCGCCGAGAAGGGTTGCCCGGTCTGCAAGGAGCTTCAGACGCTCGACCACTACCTCGTGAAGCGTTCACAGTGGATCATCGGCGGTGACGGTGCTTCCTACGATATCGGCTACGGCGGTCTCGACCACGTCCTCGCCCAGGGTCAGGACATCAACATTCTCGTCCTCGACACGGAGGTCTATTCCAACACCGGTGGCCAGTCTTCCAAGTCCACGCCGCTCGGCGCCATCGCTCAGTTTGCCGCCAGTGGCAAGCGCGTGAGCAAAAAGGACCTCGGTCTGATGGAGACCACCTACGGCTACGTCTATGTGGCCCAGGTCGCCATGGGTGCCAACAACGAGCAGACGCTGAAGGCTATCCGTGAGGCTGAGGCCTACGATGGTCCGTCTCTCATCATCGCCTACGCTCCGTGTATCAACCACGGTATCAAGGGCACGGCCAAGGATCGCCGCAACATGGGTCGCAGCCAGCACGAGGAGGCTCTCGCCGTCGAGTGTGGCTACTGGCATTTGTGGCGCTACAACCCCAACAACGCCAAGGAGGGCAAGAACCCGTTCACGCTCGACTCCAAGGAGCCGCAGTGGGATAAGTTCCAGGAGTACCTCATGGGCGAGGTTCGCTTCGCTTCGCTGAAGAAGGCGTTCAAGGATGAGGCCGACGAGCTCTTCGCCGAGACGGAGAAGAGTGCCAAGCGCCGCTACCAGAGCTACCTGCGCAAGTCGCAGGAGGACTGGAGCGATATCATCTAATCCATCGACTTCCCACCTGTCGGCCTGCCGCCGTGCGGGCCGATAGCGTCTCATGACATAGGGCTTCCTCCACACCGCTGGGGGAAGCCTTTTGCGTTTGCCCAGAGAATGGCGTGACTACACGGCCTGCTCAGCAGGAATAACCATTATACGGCCTTGCTGAGTTGGGAAAACAAGAATACGGCCTTGCTGAGTAGAGGAAACAAGAATACGGCCTTTCAACTATATAGTCTTTGCAACTATACGGAAAAGGGGTGTGGCAATGGCGAAAGCCGTTGTCACACCCCTTGCGGATGTTGTTCCGATATTGCTCCGTTAGAATGCGGAGGGTTGCTCCGAAAGGAGCGGAGGATTAGCGCGTCAGTTCGATACCCGCCTCAAACTTCGTGGTCTGCTCCATGACGGCGGGGAGCTGGTTGAGCAGGCCCTTGATGATCTTGAAGGTCTTGATGTCATCATAATCCCAGCCCGTGGTCGGGATCTTGTTGACGACGCCCACCATCGTGGCGATCAGCGGCTCCATGAAGGCCTTATCTACATAGAAGTAAGGATTGTCCGGACCATTCCAACGGATGTTGATGGGGATGGCGCTATACTTGACGAGGATAGCACGGACCTGCGCCTTGAGCTCGGGATCGTCCATACGCTCCGTAGCCTTGTCAGCATTGACGTGGAGCATGATGAGCTGGTCGTTGATCACGGTGTAGGAAGAATAGCCGTTGATGGATCTCCACAGCGTGTGGCCATCGTCGATATCGCCAGCCACCATGGCGTTGATCTGACCGTCGGCCGTGAAGGTGACGCTCTTCAGCAGGCTGGGCAGGAACTTGTTGGCCATACTGTTGGCGAGGGGCACAAGCGTCGTCTTGATGGGGATAGGCATTGCCGTACCCGTACCCAGGTCGATGTTGATCTTGGCGTCATCCACCACCTCCCAGGTGATCTGTGCAGAACCCTTGTAGCCATTGATGTCATCACCCTGGCTCCATACGTTCCATGTGCCCTCGATGGCCGGCAAACGCTTTCCGCTGGGTCCGCTGCCACCACCCTCTTCATCATCATCACCACCACAAGATGCCAGGAGGCCGATGGAGCAAACCATGGCCATCAAATAAAAAAACTTTTTCATTTTCATCTAAACTTTTTTGATTAATAATTATTGTTATAAGAATAGCTTCTTTTATTTTACACACTCTTGATTCTCCCTTCGGGTCCGAGGACATCACCACGGGCGGACCGGATGATATCGATTTCTCTGAACCCTTGGCCTGGCAGCGCAACGGCTGCAGGGAGGGGAGAAGATCCCTATTTCAGCTGATAGACCACGCCGAGCGTGCCATAGATGGGATACATCGTCTGCTCGATGGTGTCGAAACCGCTGCGGAAGATGCCCGTCAGTCCCCATGACAGTCCGGCCTTCGCTCCCCAGCGCTTCGTGATATACCAGTCGGCGCCTACGTCTATGCCCATCTGCCAGGATCGCATGTCGTCGGAGAAATCGTAGTTGCCCCGCTCGCCGTCGTTGTGGCCCAGCATCACCTTCTGTCCCGTTGGATCGTGCTTGTCGTGGCCTTCCTCGCGTCGGCGCAGGTAGCCGTCGTAGGCCCATCCCTCAAACTTCCGCGAGGTGACGTAGCTCACGTAGGGACCCGCCTTCAGTCGCACGTGCGGACTGAGGTCGTAGGCGATCTGCAGCGGCACGGTGATCAGGCTCATGTCCACCTTCGTCACCACGCTGCCCGTGAAGACGCCCTCCAGCTCCTCTCCCCCGCGCACGATCCTCATGTGGTAGCCCTTCACTCCCGCGTCCGTCCGCATCGCCTTCTCCTCGAAATGGAGTCCGCCGACGAATCCCCACCTGCCCGAGATGGCGTGGTAGGCATCGACGCCCAGGACGAAGTTGGGGCGCAGCCGATAGCTGTGGAGCGTGCGTATCGAGGCCGGCATTCCTATGGGCGCCGTGCCACCGATGTGGTAGCCGACGTGGGCGTGGTAGCGGTAGCCGTGGAGGAAGCGGTTCCATGCGCTCCCACCCGCCTGGTCTTTCTCGCCTGCCCACGCGCCGAGACTGATCGTCGCCAGCAGGGCCCCAAGTATGATTTTTCTCATCGTAGTCTCTGTTCTTACATTTCCTATTTATAGTGGGTTCCCCAAATAGCGGATTTCCCAAATGGTTGGTTCCCCAAATGGTGGATTCCCCAAATAGTCGATTCTAAAATAGTCGCTATTCGCAGACCACCCTAAACTGGTCCACCCACAGCGTGCTGCCGACGGCCCCCATAAACTCGGCACCGCTCGTGCTCGACGAGCAGACGATGGCCAGGCTATAGCCTCCCGTCCTGAGTTTCTGAGCGTCCACGGCCTTGCGATAGATGAAATTGAGCGTGAAGGGAGTCCACTCCTGCGTGTCGTCGATATTGTCGAGGCGGGCGAGCGCCACGACCCGGTCGCTGGTCTGCACGTTGTCGCCATAGAGGCAGATGGCCTCGCCCTTGGCGTTGTGATTGTCGTAGAGCACGGCGTAGATCGTGGCGTAGTCGCGCTGCTCCAGCACGTTCATGAAGCGGTCGGTAAACTGCGGGCCAGCCTTGTACTTATACCACCCCGTGAAGACCTTGGGCGGCGTGTCGAAACTGAACGGGCGGCCAAACTTCGTGGCCGACATCGCGTCGCGCAGCGCGTCGGACGGGTCAAACTGGCCGATGAAGAGATTGCCAGCCGCAATGGGTTTCTGCACCATGTCGGCGAGCCCGCTCGTGCGGCAGGTCATGAGGCGCACGCCCTTGCCCTCGTGTCCCGCCTCGGTGGGCGCCGTGGGATAGTTTTCCGGCGCCGTCGAACTGTTGCTGATCTTGTAGCCCGGGTTGCCCGTGGCCCAAAGCGGCTCCTGCGTGATCTGTCCGTCCTGATCCTGCCACGGTTCGGTCCAAACATAAAATCCCTTGTCCAGGTGGCAGTGCTCAAAGTCGAAGTCATGGGCGCTGCCAAATTCGATCATCTTCTTGATACTGACGAGGTAGGTACGCGTCCACTGGCCGTCCTCCGATGTGACCGTATATTCCACGGCGCCCTGGGAGAAGTCGTGTACGCTGCCGCTGGCTGGCGAGATCGTGGCGCCCGGACTGATACGGAAGTAGGGAGCCAGGCGCGTGAGGTCCGCTTGCCCGCTCATGGTAAATTCTATCGTCGTCTGATCAGACTGCACGTTGCGCAGTGTGTCGGAATCGAAGAGAAACCAACTGCCCAGGTGCTCGCCCGCGCACAGGTAGGCCTGCTCGATGTCGCATTCCGCGTTGAGCGGCTCATCCTTGAAGCAGGAGCTCAGGCAGAGCGCCAAGGACAAGGCCAAGAGGACCGTCAAGTATCTATATTTACTCATTTTACCGAATTATCTCATAAAATCAGGGGGTAAAGTTATGAAGAAAACACCAAACGGCCATCACTCATTAAAGTATTTTAACGAGGAATGTGGTTTGCGGCCACAAACAAATATCCCTTTTGGCACAGTCCTTAGCCCCTCTGCGCAATACCTTATCCCCCTTGGCACAGTCCTTAGCCCCACTTCGTCATGTGGTAGCCCAGCCGTTTCAGTTCCATCGCCATGCCCATGAGGTAGAGCTGGTGGAGCGCCGCCACATAGCCCTGGAAGGCTTCGGGCGTGCCAGGCTGGAGACTGCCGTGGCAGAGCTGGTGATAGGTGCGTGCGGCGCATTCGGCCACGACGTTGACCATCGCCTGTCGCTCCTCCTCCGTCAGCAGCAGCACCTTCTCGCAGATATGGTCGTCGAGGTGGTCGTAGTCGCGCTGGTCCCTTAGATAATGGTACAAATCCGCCACCTTGCTATAGAGTTCCCAGTCCGTGTCCCAGTATTTTGCTATCGCCATGCCCAGGAACATCATCCAGCCGAGCGAGACCGTCGGATAGTCGGCAAACTCCCGCATCCCGTCGGGCAGATAGCTCTCGCCGATCTTCGGCCACAACTCCTCGATGTCCGGCGCCTCGGGCAGACGCTCATCCACCTTGTCGAGGGAGAGGAGATACTGGTGGAGGTCGGTGCGTAGCGCCTGTTCGAAGTCGTTGATGTCTTGCTTTGATTCCATATTTTATCAATGATTCTAAAAGTGACTATTGCAAATGTCGCTCTATATATAAATATATGACTATTGCGATGCTTGTTCTTTGTTCTTCGTCCTTCGCCGAGCTGCTGCGTCGGCTGGAGGGGTGCAAAGTTACGACAATGGTTCGTGACGTGCAATAGTTGGTGGTGCGTTTTTCTGAGAAATCCCCCGCTTGCTGCGTTTCTTTTTCTCTTTTTGCCCTCTCCATCCCGGTCGTAGTCTATCATTTTGCCCACAGAAATTATACTTTTTTTAATGGCGAAGAAAGATATTTTCCCGTCCGATTTGCAAAGTGTTGGTATTTCGCAGGTTTACCTTACTCCAAGCGCCTTGCTCGGCCAAAAACCTTTCGCTTTGGACTGAATACAAGCCTCTTGTGTTCAAAGTGATAGATTTAGTGTTTTTAACGAAAAAACCAACCAAATAGTTTGTCCCCTCAAAAATGTTTTTGTAATTTTGCGCTGAAATCAATAACGCAAAATAACTAAATAATTAAAGAAAGGATATAGTGATGAAAGAGACTTGTCTTCATGATAAGCACGTGGCTTTGGGAGCCCTGATGTCTCCGTTCGGCGGTTTTGACATGCCGATCCAGTATAGTGGCATTATTGACGAGCACAATGCCGTTCGCCAGCACGTCGGTATGTTCGACGTGAGCCACATGGGCGAGGTGCGCATCACCGGCCCCGAGGCCGAGAAGTACGTCAACTACATTTTCACCAACGACGTCCGTCCGATGGCTCCGGGCAAGGTGATCTACGGTATGTTCTGCTACGAGGACGGTGGCGTGGTCGATGACACCTGCATCTGCAAGTTGGAGGAGAACCACTACATCTTCACGATCAACGCCGCCAACATCGACAAGGACGTGGAGTGGTTCAAGAAGCAGACCGAGGGCTTCGACGTCGTGCTGAGCCACGAGAGCGACTACTACGGCCAACTCGCCATCCAGGGCCCCGAGGCCGAGGCCACGATCGAGAAGGTGCTGGAGATTGCCTGCAGCGATCTGAAGTTCTACGAGGTGAAGACGCTGGAGAAGGACGGCGAGACCATCATCATCTCCCGCACGGGTTATACGGGCGAGGACGGTTTCGAGCTCTACGGTTCCCACGACTACATCCGCCGCTGCTGGGACAAGCTGATCGAGGCCGGCGTGAAGCCCTGCGGTCTCGGTTGCCGCGACACCCTCCGCTTCGAGGTGGGCCTGCCCCTCTATGGCGACGAGCTGAGCGACAAGATCACCCCGGTGATGGCCGGCCTGAGCATGTTCGTGAAGTTTGACAAGGACGACTTCATCGGCAAGGAGGCCCTGCTGAAGCAGAAGACCGAGGGTCCTGCCCAGCGTCTGCGCGGCATCAAGCTCGACGGCAACGCCGTGCCCCGCCATGGCTACAAGGTGCTCAAGGACGGCCAGGAGGTCGGCGAGGTCACGACGGGCTACCGCCTCATCTCCGCCGAGGGCAGCTGCTGCGTGGCCCTGGTCGATGCTTCCGTCAAGATGGACGACCGCGTGGAGGTGCAGATCCGCAAGAAGACCTTCCCCGGCACCGTCGTCAAGAAGAAGTTCTACGACAAGCACTACAAGAAGTAATCTATCAAGAACAATTTTTCCCAGATAACAATTTAAAAATTCATGACCACATCCCCACTCCCCCACCCCCTCCCGGGGCGCGGGCCGCGGGGGTGTCAATAACAAAAACTATGGCAAAAGTAATTGAAGGGCTCTACTACAGCGAGAGCCACGAGTATGTGAAGGTTGAGGGCGACGAGGCCTATGTAGGTATCACCGACTACGCACAGGAGAGCCTGGGCAATATCGTCTATGTCGATATGCCCGAGGTCGATGACGAGTTCGCCGCCGAGGACGATTTCGGCGCCGTGGAGAGCGTCAAGGCCGCCAGCGACCTGGTGAGCCCCGTCTCCGGTACGGTCGTTGAGGTCAACGAGGCCCTTGAGGACCAGCCCGAGCTGATCAACCAGGACGCCTTCGGCAACTGGATCATGAAGGTGAAGCTGAGCGACAAGAGCGAGCTCGACTCCCTCATGGACGCCAAGGCCTACGAGGAGTTCTGCGCCAAGGAGCACTAATCCCCGTCCCCTGATCCCACCTAACGCTTGTCTGGTGGAAGCCTTTCTTCTCATCAGGCAAGCGTTTTCACATTTACTCTTATACATATTACTATTTAAACTATGACCTATAAGTTTTTTCCACATACCGACGATGACATCCGCCAGATGCTGGCCAAGATTGGCATCGGAAGCCTCGAAGACCTCTACGCCGGTCTGCCCGAAGAGGTGAAGTTCAAGGGCGAATACGACATGCCGGAGGCCATGAGCGAGCAGGAAGTGCGCGACGTGCTCGGCAAGCTCGCCCAGAAGAACACCCAATTCACCTGCTTCGCCGGCGCTGGCGTCTATGATCACTACACGCCCTCCGCCGTGCCCAACATCGTGGAGCGCAGCGAGTTTCTGACCTCCTACACGCCGTATCAGGCCGAGATCTCCCAGGGCACGCTCCACTACATCTTCGAGTTCCAGTCGATGATGGCCGAGATGACGGGCATGGCGATCAGTAACGCCTCCATGTACGACGGCACGACGGCCACGGCCGAGGCCATGATGATGGCCTACGCCAACTCGCGCAAGGCCGACACCGTGGCCTATAGCGCCACGCTCGACCCGAAGACGGTCGCCGTCCTCAAGACCTACGCCCACTTCCATGGCATCAAGCTCCAGGAGATCGCCCAGAAGGACGGCGTGACGGACAAGGAGGACCTCAAGAACCAGCTCGCCGAGGGCCACATCGCCGGCTTCATCGCCCAGCAGCCCAACTACTACGGCGTGGTCGAGGACTTCACGGGCGTGGCCGACGCCTGCCACGACAAGAAGGCCCTCTTCGTCCTCAACAGCGTCATCGCCGACCTCGCCCTGATGAAGACCCCGGGCGAGTGGGGAGCCGATGTCGCCGTGGGCGATGTCCAGAGCCTCGGCCTGCCAATGGCCTTTGGTGGTCCCTACGCCGGCTACATGTGCTGCACGGAGAAGTTGATCCGCAAGATCCCCGGACGCATCGTCGGCAAGACCAAGGACAACCGCGGCCAGCGCGCCTTCGTCCTCACGCTCCAGGCCCGCGAGCAGCATATCCGCCGCCAGAAGGCCACGTCCAACATCTGCTCCAACGAGAGCCTGATGGCACTCTTCGCCACCATCTATTGCTCCATCATGGGCAAGGAGGGCATCAAGGAGGCCGCCCAGATCAGCCTCGACGGTGCCCACACGCTCTGCGAGAAGCTCGTCGCCACGGGCAAGGCTGCGCTCGTCTATGAGCAGCCGTTCTTCAATGAGTTACTCGTCCGCGTGGAGGACCGCGACGCCTTCTACGACCGCTGTCTCGCCCAGGGCATCCTGCCCGGCGTCAAGGTCGATGACGACAAGCTCCTCATCGCCGTCACCGAGAAGCGCACGCTGGAGGAGATCGATCAACTCACCGCTATCTTGAACAATAAATAAGGAGGACGAAAGATGAACAACAAATTATACGGAAATCTGATTTTTGAGCTTTCCCGCCCCGGCCGTCGTGCCTATTCGCTGCCGAAGAACCGCTTCGCCCATCACGAGCTGCCCGCCGGGCTGCGCCGCGAGCAGGACGCCGAGCTGCCCGAGTGCGACGAGATGACCGTCGTGCGCCACTACACCAACCATAGCGAGAACAACTTCGGTGTGCTCAACGGCTTCTATCCCCTGGGATCCTGCACGATGAAGTACAATCCCATCATCAACGAGGAGATGGCCGCCCTGCCGGGCTTCAACAACCTCCACCCGCTGCAGCCCGTCGAGACGGCTCAGGGCGCCCTGGAGGTGGTCTATAATCTCCAGCACAGCCTCGCCACGCTCGCCGGCCTCCACGACTTCACGCTCAATCCCTGCGCTGGTGCTCATGGCGAGCTGACGGGTCTGATGATCATCCGCAGCTACCATCAGAGCCGTGGCGACGTGAAGCGCACGAAGGTGATCGTCCCCGACTCGGCCCATGGCACCAACCCCGCCTCGGCTGCCGTCTGCGGACTGGATATCGTCGAGGTGAAGAGCACCGCCGAGGGCCTCGTCGATGTCGAGGACCTCAAGCCGCTCCTGGGCGACGACATCGCCGCCATCATGATGACCAACCCCAACACGCTGGGCCTCTTCGAGAAGGAGATTCCCGAGATCGCCAAGCTCGTCCACGCCTGCGGCGCGCTCCTCTATTATGATGGTGCCAACTTCAACCCGATCCTCGGTGTGGCCCGTCCGGGCGACATGGGCTTCGACGTGATGCACATCAACCTCCACAAGACCTTCTCCACGCCTCATGGCGGCGGTGGTCCTGGCGACGGTCCCGTCGGTGTGCGCAAGGGCCTGGAACAGTTCCTGCCGAAGCCCCACGTCGTCAAGGATGGCGACCGCTTCGTCGTAGAGAATCCCGCCAGCGACGGCGAGTATTCCACGGAGGCCAACCACGTCGGTGCCAACCTCGGCAACTTCCTGGTCAACGTGCGCGCCTACACCTACCTGCTCACGCTCGGCCGCGACCAGGTGAAGAAGGTCGGCCCGCTCGCCACACTCAACGCCAACTATATCAAGGAGTCGCTCAAGGACGACTTCGAACTCCCGATCCCGACGACCTGCATGCACGAGTTTGTCTTCAACGGACTGCGCGACAAATCGACGGGCGTCACGACGATGGACGTGGCCAAGCGCCTGCTCGACTACGGCTACCACGCGCCGACGATCTACTTCCCGCTGCTCTTCCACGAGGCCTTGATGATCGAGCCGACGGAGAACGAGAGCAAGGAGACGATGGACGGCTTCATCGCGGTGATGCACAAGATCGCCCAGGAGGCCCGCGAGACGCCCGAGGAGGTGAAGTCGGCTCCCCACAACACGCCGATCGGCCGCGTCGATGACGTGCTGGCCGCCAAGCATCCGATCACCACTTTCAAGCAGCTGCAGCATGACAACGACTGATCTGATCATCATCGGAGCAGGACCCGGCGGTTATCATACCGCCGGCTATGCTGCCAAGCACGGCCTCCAGGTCGTGATCATCGAGAAGGGCGAACTGGGTGGCACGTGCCTCAACGTGGGCTGCATCCCCACGAAGAGCTTTGCCCACGACGCCGACCTCTATCGCAACCCGCTGGTGCCGAAGTCTGAGAACGGCATCGACTTCAAGCCCATCCTGGAGCGCAAGAACCAGGTCGTGGCCCAGCTCGTCTCGGGTATCGCCACGCTGCTCTCCCAGCCCGGCATCACGCTCGTCAAGGGCGAGGCCCACTTCGTCGATGCCCACACCGTCGAGGTCGGCGGCGAGCAATACACGGCCAAGAACATTCTCATCGCCACGGGTTCGCAGTCGAAGATCCTGCCCTTCATGCACGACAATCCCCACATCGGCAGCAACGTCATGACCTCCACGGAGCTCCTCAACATCGACTTCGTGCCGCGCCGCCTCTGCATCATCGGTGCCGGCGTGATCGGCATGGAGTTTGCCTCCGCCTTCCAGACGTTTGGCAGCGAGGTGACGGTGGTGGAGTTTCTCAAGGAGTGTCTCCCGCCCATCGACGCCGACATCGCCAAGCGCATGCGCAAGGCGCTGGAGAAGCGCGGCATCAAGTTCTACATGCAGAGTGGCGTCCAGGACATCCGCACCATCCCTGGCGCTGAGGGCCGCGACACGGCCGTCGTGACCTTCGAGCGCAAGGGTCAGCGCGTCGATTTGGAAGCCGACGTCGTCCTCGTCGCCACGGGCCGCGGCGCCTACATGGACCACCTCAACCTTGAGGCTGCTGGCGTCGCCTACGACCGCAAGGGCATCACCGTCGATGACAACATGCAGACCAACGTCCCCGGCGTCTATGCCATCGGCGACGTCAACGGTCGCATCCAGTTGGCCCATGCCGCCGAGGCACAGGGCCTGCGTGCCGTCAACCATATCCTGGGCAAGACCGACGGCATCCGCCTCGACGTCGTCCCCAGCGCCATCTTCACCTATCCTGAGGCAGCCTGCGTGGGTCCCACCGAGGACCAGCTGAAGCAGAGCGGCGCGCCCTACACCGTGCGCAAGTCGTTCTATCGCAGCAATGGCAAGGCCGTGGCGATGGAGGAGACGGAGGGACTGCTCAAGCTCTTTGTCGCCGAGGATGGCAAGTTGCTGGGATGCCACGTCTATGGCGCCCATGCTGCCGACATCGTCCAGGAGGTCTCCGCCCTCATCTGCCGCGAGGCGACGGTCGAGGATCTCCACGACACGATCCACATCCACCCCACCCTTTCCGAAATCCTGCTCGACGCAGCGATGTAAGAAAATCGTGGGAAATGGAGAAAAAGTGGGCGTATTGTTTGGTGATAACGAGATAATATGCTAACTTTGCACGCAAGAAAGAAGAAAAAAGGGTCGTATCGATTCGATCGGGATAGTCATCAAATAAAACAGAAAACCCGAGACCGCTTCCTTCAAGTCAATGGCGGGCCACATAAATCGCATCTCCGCGACTAAGCCGCAAGGCCGGTGGATTACAAACGACAAGGAGCACTCATATCGTTTATACTCGGACTTTTCATCACATCGTCGGTACGACTTCTTCATACGCACGCCCCAAGGCCCTGGCCTTGGGGCGTGTTGCGTTTGTGGGTGGCCGCACCGCGTTGTGCTGACGTACTGCGTTTGTGATGGCCGTGCTGCACTGTGCTGGGCGCGCTGCAAAGCCTAAGCGCGAGGGCTATACGCCCGCCATGCAGCTTGTCACGCCGAGGGCCGTGGCTATGGCCGTGAGGATCGAGAT
>ULRS01055067.1_pt1 | contig 15916 bp, 13 predicted proteins | sample 1955671 | NCBI WGS metagenome assembly ULRS01 (sample SAMEA4835689, study PRJEB28245) | human gut metagenome | biome: gut microbiome; material: fecal sample | place: Denmark | collected 2008
AACATTTTAAACAGGCCTTACTTTTTAAAGTGGGCTCAGTAATAAACAATAAACATTATATAGATAATGGCAAAGTTTAGCAAAATGCAGGTCATGGCAGCCATGAAAGAGACTGGTATGGTTCCTGTATTCTTCAACAAGGATATTGAGATTTGTAAGAACGTCATCAAGGCTTGCTACGAGGGTGGTGTTCGTGTATTCGAGTTTACTAACCGTGGTGACTTCGCTCACGAGATTTTTGGCGAGTTGGTGAAGTGGTCCGACAAAGAGTGCCCAGAGATGATTCTCGGTGCTGGTACTGTAGTTGATGCAGGTACAGCTTCTTTGTACCTCCAGTTGGGTGCTAACTTCATCGTAGGTCCTAACTTCAACCCAGAGATTGCTCCTGTCTGCAACCGTCGCTTGGTTCCTTATTCACCAGGTTGTGGTTCTGTAACCGAGATCAACAATGCTCAGGCAGCAGGTTGCGACGTAACCAAGGTATTCCCAGCAGGCAACGTAGGTGGTCCTTCATTCGTTAAGAACGTGATGGCACCTTTGCGCTGGAGCAACATCATGGTAACAGGTGCTGTAGAGCCAACCGAGGAGAACCTTACTCCCTGGATCAAGGCCGGTGTTCTCTGTGTAGGTATGGGTTCTAAGCTCTTCCCTAAGGAGACCGTAGCTGCTGGCGACTGGGCTGCTATTACAGCTAAGTGCCAGGAGGCTTTGGGGTACATCGCAAAGGCTCGCGCTTAATATGCGTGTATAATATTGGAGATTCGTAGAGTCACATATTATCGTTTATACAATAGCGCTATCACCTTTCTGATGATAGCGCTGTTTTTCTTTTCAGCTTGTTCGCCGTCGCATAAGGGCGAAGTAGATGAGCTGAATTCTCTTTCTTATGCTTATCATTACCGTAATCTCGATTCTGCCAAGGTTCTGGCACATAGGGCTTTGAGGCTTGCCGATGACTATCCTGCAGGTTACGCTGAGGCGCACAACAACCTGGCTTTCGTAGCCATAGCCAAGATGGATTACGAGCAGGCTCGCCGACATTTGTTGGAGGTGGAACAGCGCAGCGACAACCAGATAGAGATCCTTGTTGCCCACGTACAGAACATGCGCCTTTGCCAGCGCGAGTCGCGCAATAAGGACTTCTATGCTTATCGTGAGAAAGCGATGCGCCTGCTCCGCCGTATTGGTGAGGAAGCCGACAATCTGCCTCCGCGCGAACGTAAGCGTGCCCTTTATGCCCATTCCGAGTTAGACATCGTTGCCGCTACCTATTTCTATTATGTAGGTCAGGAGGAACCCATGTTGCAGGCTCTAAACGATATTGATGCTGAAGCCTTGGAGGCAGATACGGCTCAGTATCTCAACTATTTATACAATATTGGCGCTGGAGGAGCCATCGTCAGCGGAACTGCTGAGGAAATCGGACAGGGCGAGTTCGACTACCTGATGCGATGCTTTATGCTGGCCTGTTCAGGAACCCCTTATCCCTATTGGCAGGCTAATGCTTTGCAGGCCCTTAGCGAGCATCTGCAGAGTCCCAGTCTGCGCAGTTACCTGATTCGCAACAACAGACCTTCCATTAAGTATCTTAATATTGACCAGGTGCCCGACAGCTTATTGGCAGGCAACCTGGCTCAGATGGCGCTCAATCTGTTCTCGTCTTACGGCGATGTTTATCAGACAGCCGGAGCTTACCGAACACTGGCTGAATGCTACTGGGCCATAGACGACTACCGTTCGGCAGAAGACTGTCTCAACCATGCGCTCAACGACAATAAGCGCATCAAGGCAGCACCCGACTTGGTGGCCTCCATTGCTGAGCGCCTCTGTCTGGTCTATTCTGCCATCGACGACAAGCCACACAGCGATTTTTACCGCAACATGTATCTCGACCTGCAGGAGCGAACCCGACAGGACAAGCAGTTGGAAGCCCGTGCAGCCGTGCTCGACAACAATGCTGTGCTGCTCAACTGGATGATAGCATCCGTGATAGGAATGATCGTTCTTGTGGTGTTCCTGCTCTATCTCTTCGACAGGATGCGCCGCAGGAATGTACACCGTGGCTCTATCACCAAACTGCTTGAACCCTTACAGCAATGGAAGGATAGCAATGCTCAGCACATCAGCGAGTTAAACGAAAGGAAGGAGGATATAGAGGAGGAACTGCAAATGATGCTCTTCCACGTGAGGGACAACAAGAAACGCCATTTGGAGCAACGTGCCAAGGTGGCATTGGTCAACAGCATAACGCCCTTCATCGACCGCATGATTCACGAGGTGGACTGCCTGAAACACCGCGACGAACCCGACTCGGTGAAGAAGGATAGGTACCAGTACATCTCAGAGCTGACTGCCAAAATCAACCAGTACAACGAGGTGCTTACCCGGTGGATCCAGATGCGGCAGGGAACTCTTAATCTCCGAATTACGAGTTTTGCGTTGCAGCCCCTGTTCGACATTGTGCAGAAGGGCAAGATGAATTTCGACATGAAGGGCGTGGAACTGGTTGTAGAGCCCACCGAGGCAGTGGTGAAGGCCGACCGTACGCTGACGCTTTTCATGATTAACACCATGGCCGACAATGCCCGCAAGTTCACCCCCCAAGGTGGCCGTGTGATGGTGAGCGCCTTGATAGCTGATGCTTATGTGGAAATCTGTATTACAGACACGGGAGTAGGCATGGACGATAAGCAGTTGGAGCACGTCTTCGACCGCACTTATACAGGTGGTCATGGTTTCGGACTTCTCAACTGCAAGGGTATTATAGAGAAATACAAGAAGGTGAGCAGCATCTTCTCAGTGTGTTCGATTTTTGCCGAGAGCGAGTTGGGAAAGGGCAGCCGCTTTGTCTTCCGCCTGCCCCGGGGAATAGGCGGTCGGCTGAAGTCGCTTTCCGTAGGACTCGTAGGTCTGGTGGGCTTGATGGCGATGACGTGCCTGCCGCAGCAGGTCATTGCCCAAAATACGCTCCGCCATCAGCGCGGCAATGCTGTCAACCATCGTCTCCCGCTCAATCTGCAGCGTGCCGACATCTTTGCCGATTCGGCTTATTTCAGCAACATCAACGGCGAGTATGAGCGCACCCTCCAGTATGCTGACTCTGCCCGCAGTTACCTCAACCGCCATTACCTGTCGCTTCATCCTGGCGGCAAGGTGCTGATGACAGCCAGTCCGAGCGACGTTCTCCCAGCCGAATTGTTGTGGTACCAGGACAGTCTGCCCACTAATTATTATGTTATTCTCGACCTGCGTAATGAGAGCGCCGTGGCTGCTCTTGCCCTACACAAGTGGGACCTCTATCGCAGCAACAACAAGGTCTACACCCAGCTCTACCGCGAGATGGGAGCTGACTCTACGCTGCCAGCCTATGTGCGTACCATGCAGCTGTCGGAGAACTCGAAGACGGTGGCCATCGTGCTGCTCATCCTCCTTCTGCTGCAGTTGCCTTTGGCTTACTATTTGCTCTATTATCGCCATGTATTGACCTTCCGTTTCGCCGTGGAGAAGGTGAATGAAATCAACCGCATCCTGCTGAGTGACGCTACCGACGAGGTGAAGTTGCAGCGCATTAGGCAGACGTGGCACAAGCGGGGAGTGAGACTTCATGGACTGAATGCCCAGTTGGGCGATGTAGTTGACCAGATAGAGCAGGCGCTCCAGGAGAGTATGCGGCGTACAGCAACCGAGACCTACGACATGGAGATGACAGAAGACGAGTTGCATAAAGCGGAGTATGAGAATGGACGTCTGCACGTGTCTTGCTCTGTGCTCGACAACTGTCTTTCCACGTTGAAGCATGAGACGATGTATTATCCTTCGCGCATCCGTCAGCTCGTGGAGAACGATCCTTCCGATGTGCAGTCGCTTCATGAGTTGGTGGACTATTATAAGTCGCTCTACACCATGCTCAGTGCCCAGGCGATGGAGCAGGTGGAGCTGAATGTGAAGAACGACAAGTTCCTTCGCCAGTATCTTTTCGATCTTCTCACCTCGGGAGCAGGAATAGTGGAAGTCAGGGTAGAGGACTTGCCCGATTCGCCTTATGCTGTCTGCCGGGTAGAGATGCAGGAAGTGGATTACGATGAGCATCTTCACCATCGGCTCTTCACTCCTCTGACTCACGACATGAAGTACCTGCTTTGCCGGCAGATTGTTCGCGAAATAGGCGAAGTGACCAATCTGCGAGGTTGCGGAATCTCAGCCAGGTCGAGTGCTGCAGGCAAGCTCATGATCGAAATCGTGCTGCCCAAGAGTATGGCTCAGGAGTTATTTCCTAGAAGTTGAATCCTGTCCCCATTGAAAACTTCTCAAAAAAGATAAAAAAGTAAAACAATAATAATATGGAACCATTTAAAGTAATCATTGTCGAAGATGTGCCCTTGGAGCTGAAAGGCACAGAGGGAATCTTCAAAAACGAAATCCCTGAAGCTGAGATTATAGGAACGGCTGAAAGCGAAACCAGTTACTGGCGCCTCATCAAGCAGCAGGTGCCCGACCTTGTGCTGCTCGATCTTGGACTGGGCGGTTCCACCACCATTGGTGTGGAGATCTGCCGTCAGACTAAGGAGACTTATCCTGCCCTGAAGGTGCTTATTTTCACAGGCGAGATTCTGAACGAGAAGCTGTGGGTCGATGTGCTCGATGCAGGTTGCGACGGTATTATCCTGAAGAGTGGCGAGCTGCTGACGCGTGGCGATGTGGCGAGTTGCATGAGCGGCAAGAAAATGGTGTTCAACCAGCCTATCCTTCAGAAGATAGTAGACCGCTTCAAGCGAAGTGTCAACAGCCAGCTAATGCGCCAGGAGGCTTTGGTCAACTACGAGATTGACGAGTACGACGAGCGTTTCCTGCGCCATTTGGCACTGGGCTACACCAAGGAGCAGATTACGGGTCTGCGCGGAATGCCTTTCGGCGTGAAGAGCTTAGAGAAGCGTCAGAACGAGTTGGTTCAGAAACTCTTCCCCGACGGCAACAAGGGTGTTGGCATTAATGCCACCCGATTAGTGGTGAGGGCTTTGGAACTTCACATTCTAGACGTAGACAATCTGAAGGCAGATGAGGATTAATAAGTTGATGGCATGGGTGGCGCTGCTGCTCGGAGTGGGGCAGGTGGTGCTTATTCTGACGTCGTGGCTTCTTACAGCTGCGATGCCTGAGAGTTTTCCGCGCTCCCTGCTTAGCGCCGAGGGTATCCGTTGGTTTTTCGGTCGCTTTGTGGGCAATGTGGAGTCGCCCTTGCTGGTGTGGCTTCTGCTTTTCTCTTTCATGCTTGGAGCCCTGCAGCACAGCGGCATTCTGCATTATCGATCCTCCGAGTACCGCCAGCGCATCGCCATGCGTTTGGCTCTTTTCGAGGGCATTTTCTTTTTGCTGTTGATATTGGCGCTTGTGCTGGTTCCTCACGCCATCCTGCTCAATGTGATGGGGGGCCTTTTGCCCAGCAGTTTCTCTGCCAGTATCGTGCCTTACTGTTGTTTTTCCCTGATGGTGATGAGTGTCAGTTTCGGTGTGATGAGCGACCGGATGAAGGGCATCGCCTCTGTCTACGAGGCTCTTGTCTCGGGCGTTGGCAAGATGGGCGGTTTGCTGCTCATCTATGTCATTGGCGCCCAGCTCTACCACAGCATTATCTTCCTCTTCTCAGCCTGATAAGATAAGAGAGTGATGACCGAATGGAGTGATAACTTTTTTTACTTCTATAACTTCCGTACATGCGAAACTTCGGTTAAAAATCAGAAAAGTAGTATGAACATAGAATCAATTCGAGAGTATTGCCTCTCACTCCCCCTCGCAACTGAGGCTTTCCCATTTGATGAGCGAACCTTGGTGTTTCGCATCTTCGATAAAATTTTTGCTTGTGTAGATTTGGAGCGTCCGGAATGGGTTACGATGAAGTGTAATGCCGATTACGCCGTCGAACTCCGGGAGGAGCATTCCGAGATAGAAGGTGCCTGGCATTGGAACAAGAAGTATTGGAACCAGGTGAATCTCTATGGTTCGCTGGAAGATGATTTCATCCTGGGATTGATTCGCCACAGCTATTCCGAAGTGGTGAAGAAGCTCAAGAAACAGGTGCGGATGGAGCATCCGGAAATGATAAAGGTGAAGGAATCGGGAAAAGAGTAAAAAGAAAATCCAAGCCGGAGAATGAACTCTAGCTTGGATTTCTTCTGTTTTATCATCGAATATTTGTATAAATCCCAGTCATTATCTCAATCGTCATCATCATCATCCCAATCTCTATCGTGCTTCCACTTCTTCTTGTCATGCTTCCACTTCTTGTCGTGCTTCCACTTCTTGTCGTGCTTGTGATGCTTGTGATGTTTGTGATGCTTGCCTGGCTTTCCTGGTCCATAAGTTACATGTGTTCCGCCTGGCCATCCCGGTCTTCCGTAGCTGCACTCAGGGCGAGGGCGGCGCTTGTCGTGTCCCCAGTTATGCTTTGGATACTTGGTATAAATATGGTGAACATACACATGGTTCTCCCAGCCGATAGGGCGATAGAAGTAGTAAGAGTTCTTGAATTTCTTCCATTGTCTGGCGTTCATCATGCGCTTGAGCTGCTTGTTGCGATAATGCCAGCCGTAGGCATCGATGTCGCGATAGCTTCGGATGCCGTCCAGGTAAGTGAAGTTGATGTTCAGGAGATTGTTGCGCTGGGCATTGCTCAATCCCAGTTCCACCACCATCTTATCTGTGATAAAACGGGCTTCTGCCTGAATATTTGTCAGTCTCTGGGCATTCATAGATGTTATCATCATCCATGCCGCTACGATTGTCATCATGATTCGTTTCATAACTATCTTCTTTTTAAAGGGTTATTACTGTATTTATTTTAATTGAAGAAGCAACTTGTAGCCGCTATCAACTTTTTGATGATGCAAAGAAAGTGCAAATGAGCACAATGAAAACTTGCTTTCAAATTGTCGAGTGCAGCCTTTCTTCTAACGTAGTGCAAAGATAGAGAGAATAGCAGAAAAAAGCAAAGGGAAAACCATAAACCATTGTATGATTTTCCCTAAAAGCATCGGGGGAGATTCCCTAACCGATTGATTTTCATGAACTAACAGATTACGTTATCTGTCGTGACGCTTCATTACCACTCAACCTTTTCATTCAGGATAACGCCATCGGCAGCATCCTCGGCAGTAAAGGTTGCGCCACGATACTGCATGCAGAGCATCAGCAGCGGCTCTGTGCCATTGTTGCGAACAGAGCGCTTGCCGGAAGGAGCCACTCTTACCACGCTTCCCTCCTGAATGGGGAATACCTCGCCATCAACCTGAAACTCGCCCTTGCCACTTAGGAAGAAATACAGTTCCTCGTGGTTCTTGTGAGTATGAAGGAAGCCTGTTTCTGTGCCAGGAGCAAAACTCTGGAATGAGAACTCGCCACCTGTAGCGTTCACGCTCTGGCCTCCGAATACCTTCCCGGGAATCTTAATCTCAGGACCCAACTGCAAGGTGTAGTCCTTGATTTCACTCATCTTGCCAAAATCTACGGCTGTAAAGTTGACAGCCTTTGCGATAGTCTTTGTTTCTTTCATCTTGTTCAAATATTTAAATGTTCATACTTTTGGATTGCGGTGCAAAGGTACTACAAAAAAAACGTTCCCGCAAGAAGGCACTTTGGGGTGGGATAGTTACCCGGAAGTAACTATTGCGATGGAATGGGAGGAAGAAAAATCAGGCGTTAACTTAGATTAACTTTGGATGTTTGGTTTCTATGTGGATATTAGTTACTTTTGTAGCCTATTGCAGATAATAAGATAGTTACTGCGATAGAAAAGGAAACGAAAAAGTAGATTATTAATAAGATAAGAATAGAGATTATGGCAAGAATGATAAAGGATATGGTTTTTCAGGATTGTCCGATTCGCAATGTACTGGCTCGCATTAGCGACAAATGGTCATTGCTCGTTATTTACACGCTGAATGTCCACAAGGAGGAGCCGCTCCGCTTCAACGCCCTCCGCAAGCTCATCCCCGATATTTCGCAAAAGATGCTCACCAGCACCTTGAAGACCCTGGAGACGGATGGCTACGTAAACAGAAAAGTGTATGCCGAGGTTCCCCCAAGAGTGGAGTATTCGCTTACCTCTCGTGCAGAATCCCTGATTCCTATCATGAATGATCTGATAGGATGGGCTCTCGAGAATATGGCTGCGATTTTGAAGGATAGAACTAAAGCGGTATAAGGATTTTGTAGATTCAAAATATTTTGTTTAGCAAACAGAATATTTGCCTTTTAGAATACCCTGACTACTCCATTTCTGACTCAGTATAAACAAAAAAGTGGAGCTATCCTTGAGGACAGTTCCACTTTTTTTGTTTATATTGAACTCAACTCCCGTACCGTAATTACTCAGCAATTGTCATGAGTTGTTACGTTAATACTGTGCGTCAACTCGTAGTATAAATAAAGCTTAAAGTGGTCAACTAAAATCGTTAAACCACAAACTATATTTTTTTATAGTTTCTATCAGAATAATGCAATAGGCTTCATCTGCTTACGAAGCCGCTTTCATTGCTCTACGAAATAGGCTTCATTGACTATCGAAGCCGCTTTCATATTTCGAGGCTTTATATATTCCTGAGTCTTATTTGTTCACCACGTTGATGGGGTGTCCTTCGATGAATGCCTTGACGTTGGCAGCCACTTGCTTGTTGAGACGGGTGCGGGCTTCGAGCGTTGCCCATGCGATGTGTGGAGTGATGAAGGCGTTGGGCTCACGGAACAGGGGATTGTCCTGACGAGGTGGCTCCTGACTCATCACGTCGGCACCATAGGCGGCAAGCCTTCCCTCGTGAAGCGCCTTTGCCACAGCCTCCTCGTCGACCAGCGGACCGCGGCCGGTATTGATGAGGATGGCAGATGGCTTCATCTTCTCGATGTTCTCGTCGTTGATGAGATGGTAAGTGTCGTCATTGAGAGGGCAGTGGAGCGAGAGGATGTCGGAAGTAGCCAGCAGTCCGTCACGGTTTACCTTGGTGATCCATTCGGGCAGGTCGGTGGCATTCTTGCTGGTGCAGGCGCATACGTCCATTCCCATGTCGCGTGCGATGGTGGCCACCTTTATACCAATGTTGCCCAATCCCATGATGCCCATCTTCTTGCCTGCCAGTTCCATGAGGGGAGTGTCCCAGTAGCAGAAGTCTTTGTTGTAGGTCCAACGGTCGTTGCGGTTTTCCTGCGTGTAATGTTCCACACGGTTGGTAATGGCGAGGATGAGGGCGAAGGTCATCTGCGCCACGCTGTCGGTGCTGTAGGCAGGAATGTTGGTTACGACAATGCCGCGTTCTTTGGCGGCCTGGATGTCGACCACGTTGAAGCCTGTGGCCTGTACGCCGATGTATTTGAGTCGGGGCAGTTTTGCGATGGTCTCAGCATCCATCTGTACTTTGTTGATGAGGATGATGTCGGCATCTTTGGCACGTTCCACCTTTTCGGCATCGGATGTACGGGGGTAGACAGTCACATCACCCAGTTGCTTGAGTGCATCCCAGTTGAGGTCGCCTGGATTTGAGGCGTAGCCATCCATGATAACAATATTCATAAGCTTTTTTTGATTTTTTTTGAGGGGATTTTTTTAAGGAGTTTTTGAGGAAGTTAAGGGAGTTAAGGAGTTATCGCTCCCTTCGGTCGCTGAGGAGTTAAGACAATAGTCTTGAGGGAATGTTCAATATTAATGTTTAATGTTCAATATTAATGTTTAATGTTGAGTCCACAAAAGCTGTTGTCTTAACTCCCTTTAACTCCTTTAACTCCTTAACTCCTTTTTTTAAAAAAACTCCTTAACTCCTGAAAAATTTGCTCCTTAGTAGCTTCTTGCGATGATGACCCGAGCCACGGCAGGCTTGCCGCTTACCATGTCGATACCAGGAGTCTGCTCGTAGGCGAAAGGCACGCAACGGATAGTGGCCTGAGTCTCCTCCTTGATCTTAGCCTCGGTCTCGGCAGTACCGTCCCAATGGCAGAGGAAGAAGCCGCCGTCCTTGACACGCTCCTTGAACTCCTCGTAGTTGTCGCACTCGTAGACATGAGCGTCGCGATAGCTGCGGGCTTTCTCGAAGATGTTGTGCTGAATGTCGTCGAGCATTTCCTTCACGCGCTCCACGATACCGTCGAAGCTGACAGACTCTTTCTCCAAGGTGTCACGACGCATGATCTCGATGGTGTTGTTCTCCAGGTCGCGGCCACCCATGACGAGGCGTACAGGAACACCCTTGAGCTCGTAGTCGGCAAACTTGAAGCCAGGACGCTTGTTGTCGGAGTCGTCGTACTTCACGCTGATGCCCAACTCGCGCAGCTGGTCGATGACGGGCTGCAGCTTGGCTGTGATCTGCTGCAACTGCTCATCGCCCTTGTTGATAGGAATGATGACCACCTGGACAGGAGCCAGCTTTGGAGGCAGTACGAGACCGTTGTCGTCGCTGTGGACCATGATGAGCGCACCCATCAGACGGGTAGAGACGCCCCATGAAGTAGCCCATACGTACTCGGGCTTGTTCTCCTTATTAAGATAGGTGACGTCGAAACTCTTGGCGAAGTTCTGACCCAGGAAGTGGGAAGTACCGCTCTGAAGGGCCTTGCCGTCCTGCATCATTGCCTCGATGGTGTAAGTGTTGAGGGCACCGGCGAAGCGCTCGGTCTCGCTCTTCACACCCTGGAGAACAGGGACACCCATGAAGTTCTCGGCGAAGTCGGCGTAGACCTTCAGCATCTCCTGAGCCTTGGCCTCGGCCTCTTCCTTTGTGGCGTGGGCTGTGTGGCCTTCCTGCCAGAGGAACTCTGAGGTGCGGAGGAAAGGACGGGTACGCATCTCCCAGCGCATCACGTTGCACCACTGGTTGCAAAGGATAGGGAGGTCGCGCCATGAATGGATCCAGTTCTTGTAGGTGTTCCAGATGATGGTCTCGGAAGTAGGACGGATGATCAGCTCTTCGTCGAGCTTTGCTGCTGGGTCGACGTCAACGCTCTTGCCGTCTTCCGAAGCCTTGAGACGATAGTGGGTCACCACGGCGCACTCCTTGGCGAAGCCTGCCACGTGCTCAGCCTCACGCGAGAAGAAACTCTTGGGGATGAGCATAGGGAAATATGCGTTTTGTACACCTGTCTTCTTAAACATCTTGTCGAGCTCTTGCTGCATCTTCTCCCAGATGGCGTAGCCGTATGGTTTGATGATCATACAACCGCGTACTGGAGACAGTTCAGCGAGGTCGGCTTTCATTACCAAGTCGTTATACCACTGGCTGTAGTTCTCAGCACGCTTGGTCAAATTCTTTAGTTCTTTAGCCATATTTATTTTTAGTTTATGTATTTTATTTTCGAATGTTATCTTTTTCAGGAGTTTTTTCAGGAGTTAAGGGAGTTAAGGAATTATCGCTCCCTTCGGTCGCTGAGGAGTTAAGACAATAGTCTTGAGGGAATGTTCTATATTAATGTTCAATATTAATGTTCAATATTAATGTTTAATGTTAATGTTTAATATTAATGTTTAATGTTAATGTTTAATGTTGAGTCCACAAAAGCTGTTGTCTTAACTCCTTTAACTCCTTTAACTCCTTAGAAAACCTCCCGAGGAACAAGAGTTTTAGGGATTCCCTCCCACTTTAGTAGGAGTTTTCCCTTGGATCTTTTTGCAAATAGCCTTAAATTTGCATGCAAAATTACAAAAAAATATTAGAAAAGACTCCATGTTGGAGAAAAAAGAGTTATCTTTGCATTTAAATTAACGAAATATATAGGAGAAAAGAGTATGAAAAAGATGAAATTTCAGGTAGCAGCCCTTTCTATGCTGCTGGTTTTGGGTAGTTGTCAGACTAAGACGGGCACGGGTGCAGCCATAGGTGCTGGTTCGGGTGCGGCTCTGGGAGCTATCGTTGGTGGACTGCTCAACAACAGTCATCGTGGAACAGGTGCCCTCGTGGGTGCTGCCATTGGTGCTGCCGTAGGTGGTGGAGCCGGAACTCTGATTGGCAAACACATGGACAAGGTGGCTGAGCAGGCCAAGCAGGTGGAGAACGCCAAGGTGGAGCAGGTGACCGACGCCAACGGACTGGCTGCCGTCAAGGTGACCTTTGATTCGGGAATCCTTTTCAAGGTCAATAAGTTCGACCTCAACGCCAACGCCAAGAATGACCTTGCCAAGTTCTCTCAGGTATTGAAGAACAATACTGATTGCCAGGTTGACATCCAGGGTTATACTGACTCAACAGGTAACGATGGAATCAACCTGCCTCTGAGTGAGAACCGTGCCAAGGCTGTTTACAATTATCTCACCTCATGTGGTGTGAAGGCAAGCCAGTTCAAGAACGTGGCTGGTTACGGCTCAAGCAACCCTGTAGGCGACAACAGTACCAAGGCTGGTCAGCAGGCCAACCGCCGTGTGGAGGTTTACCTCTATGCAAGCCAGGCCATGGTTGACAAGGCCAACAACGGTACTTTGAACTAATGAACTGAATCCAACGGGCCGTGGACGCATTCTTTGTGCACCCCGGTCCACATGAGTAATCATTACGATGATTCTAAAGAAAATAAAGAAAATATTGAAATGGGTGGTGGTGCTGTTTTTCAGTACCACCATTCTTGCTGTTGTGGCCTATCGTTTCATCCCGGTCTACATCACGCCCCTGATGGTGATAAGGTGCTTTCAACAAGTGGCTGAGGGCGAGAGTGTTACCCTGCATCATCATTGGGTTTCGATGGACAAGATTTCGCCCCACATGCCCGTGGCGGTCATGGCAAGCGAGGACTCCCGTTTTCTGAAACATCATGGTTTCGACTTCAACGCCATAGAGAATGCTGCCCGCAACAATGCCCGTGGCGGAAAGGTGCATGGAGCCAGTACCATCAGTCAGCAGACGGCAAAGAATGTCTTCCTGTGGCCCGGTCGCTCGTGGACCCGAAAGGGATTCGAGGCTTACTTCACCTTCCTCATAGAGATGATGTGGAGCAAGCAGCGCATCATGGAGGTTTACCTCAACAGCATCGAGATGGGCGACGGTATTTATGGTGTGGACGCTGTGGCTGAATACCATTTCGACAAGGAGGCGAACGACCTCTTCCGTAGTGAGTGCGCCCTGATTGCCGCCACTCTCCCCAATCCCCGCAAGTTCAACTCAGAGCATCCCAGTCGCTACATGCGCAAGCGACAGAGGCAGATAGAGCACGAAATGCGCTTCATTCCCGCCTTTCCGAAGGAGGGAGAAGACCTTGACCCCAATACTGCTGTGGGAGGATATAAATAATGAGTAGTAAACATTAAAAGAATGGATTTATTGAACGACCTGAACGAATCGCAGCGCAAGGCTGTGGAATATATTGACGGACCTTCGCTTGTGATTGCCGGTGCAGGTTCGGGAAAGACCCGTGTGCTTACCTATAAGATCGCTTACCTCTTGCAACAGGGAGTGAAACCCTGGAGCATCATGGCGCTCACCTTTACCAACAAGGCTGCACGAGAGATGAAAGAACGCATCGGCAAACTCGTGGGACAGGAATTGGCGCAGCATCTCTATATGGGAACTTTCCACAGCATTTTCTCTCGCATTCTCAGAGCCGAGGCTCAGCACATAGGTTTCACCAACAACTTTACCATCTACGATGAGAGCGACTCGCGCTCGCTCATCAAGACCATCGTCAAGGAGATGGGACTCGACGAGAAGGTCTACAAGCCTGCCTCCGTCCACAGCCGCATTTCTATGGCTAAGAACAACCTGATGAGTGCGGAGAACTATGCCCGCGACAAGGAATTGTATCAAGCCGACCAGCGTGCCAAAATGCCACGTGTGGGAGAAATTTTCATTACGTATGTGCAGCGTTGCCAACAGGCCAACGCCATGGATTTCGACGATCTGCTGACTCTTACCTTCAAGCTCTTTCAGGAGCATGAGGACATCAGGAAGAAATACGCCGACAGGTTCGACTTCCTCTTGGTTGACGAGTATCAGGACACCAACCACGCCCAGATGCGCATCGTGATGCAGTTGTGCAAGGAGAAGGAGCGGGTTTGTGCCGTGGGCGACGACTCCCAGAGCATCTATAGTTTTCGTGGCGCCAATATCGACAATATTCTCAGTTTTCAGAGCCGGTTCAAGGAAGCCAGACTCTTCAAACTGGAGCAGAACTATCGCAGCACGCAGAGCATTGTGGAGGCGGCAAACAGCCTGATCAAGCACAACAGCAATCAGATTCCGAAGAACGTTTACAGCAAGAACGACAAGGGAGAGAGCCTGATCTACAAACCAGCCTACAGCGACAAGGAAGAGGCCCTGATCGTGTGTCGCGAGATCAAGCGCATCAAGCGTCAGGACGATTGCCAGTACAGCGATTTCGCCATTCTCTACCGTACCAATGCCCAGAGCCGAAGCTTCGAGGAAGAGTTCAGAAAACAGGGCATTCCTTATCGCATCTATGGTGGACTCAGCTTCTTCCAGCGCAAGGAGATCAAGGATGTCATTGCTTACTTCCGTCTTGTGGCAAATCCCGACGACGAGGAGGCTTTCAAGCGTATTATCAACTATCCTGCTCGAGGAATCGGCAATACGACCGTGGCAAAGATTGCTGCCTGTGCGCTCGACAATCATGTGAGCTTCTGGCAGGTTATTTCCTCGCCCGAGCATTATGGTTTGGGAGTCAACAAGGGAACACTTGCCAAGTTGGAGAGTTTCCGGTTGATGATCAGCGGTTTTGTGGAGAAGTCGGCGAGCATGAACGCCTTCGACCTGGGCGACACCATCGTCAAGGAGAGTGGTATTAGTGCCGATATTTATAAATCGGGAAGCCGTGATCCTGAAGATTTGGCCCGTCAGGAGAACCTGGAAGAGCTGTTGGGAGGAATGCAGAGTTTTGTGGAGGAATGTCGCGAGGAGGGACGTGAGCAGGAGGCTTATCTTACGGATTATCTGCAGGGCGTTGCGTTGTTGACCGATCTCGACAGCAAGGGCGATGACGACGAGCCCCGTGTGTCGCTCATGACCGTTCATGCCTCCAAGGGACTTGAGTTCCCTACGGTCTTTGTGGTAGGTTTGGAGGAGAACATCTTCCCAAGTGCCATTGTCTCCACGCTCCGTGAGTTGGAGGAGGAGCGACGTCTGCTTTATGTTGCCATTACGCGAGCCGAGAAACATTGTGTTCTCACGAGTGCGAAAAACCGTTTCCGTTATGGTAAGATGGAGTTTGGCAATCCCAGCCGTTTCATCAAGGAGATAGATTCTGCGTTAATTCAGGAGGATTCTGAAATGCCTCACGACGACAATGGTTTCGGAAGTAGTGGCTATGGAAGAGACGGTTATGGAAATGGCGGCTATGGTGGAAGAATGCCCTGGGACAACCATTCCATCTCCTCGCAATTCAAGCCCGACAGAAAGGATTATTCTGACAGCGAGGATGATTTCAGAACAAACGGAAGGGGTGGCTATCGGACTTCTGGTCGTGATGATTTCAGAAGTTCCAGCCGTGATGATTTCAGAAAATCGGGTAGGTCAGGTTCCGGTTTAGACAGTAGATTCAAGTCGGTAAGAGGACTGGAAGCTGCACGTCGTATTATGGGTTCTTCCTCTTCTTCGTTGGGTTCTTCCTCTTCTTCGTTGGGTTCTTCCTCTTCTTCGAGTGGTTCAGCCTTTGGTTCTTCTACCTCTTCGGCAGGTTCAGGCAGACTGGTAGAAGGAGCCAAGATAGAGCATCAGCGTTTTGGCGTAGGAACGGTTCTTAAGCTGGAGGGCTCGGGCGAGAATGCCAAGGCCACTGTCCAGTTTGTCAATTCCGGGACGAAGCAGCTTCTTCTCAAGTTTGCCAAGTTTACCATTATAGGGTAGGGGGTGCTCGGTAAAGAGCGCTCCACCTTCTGAAAGTTTGACGTTGAAGGGTTGTTAAATTAGGGATAGTCGCAAATTAGTTCAAACAAATCTAACGA
>ULRS01060965.1_pt1 | contig 15867 bp, 10 predicted proteins | sample 1955671 | NCBI WGS metagenome assembly ULRS01 (sample SAMEA4835689, study PRJEB28245) | human gut metagenome | biome: gut microbiome; material: fecal sample | place: Denmark | collected 2008
GTCTCCGGATGTCTGCTCCGTGGCGACTGGCGCCTGATCCTGATGATCTGTTTTTCCGCAGGAAGTCAGGAGCATTATGCCAAGAAGCATGCAGATTATGAGTGTTTTCTTTTTTTTCATAGATTTTGTTTCCTTGTATACAAATTACGGATCATATTTTTCCTGTTTTCAGAATACTCCGTATTTTATTTTTTTGCAATGGATGTTTTAGAAAAGGCGCACCTTTTGGATGCGCCTTACTGTTAAAATTTATTTCTCATCTTTCTGAGCTGCTTCTGCTTTTTTCTTTTTATTTCTGCGGTACATTTCCTCGCCGGTTACACCAAGAAGTGCAATGATGAGTAACCACCACCAGGACATTTTCTCCTGCTGCATGTTTTTCACTGCGCCAGCCTCTGCTGCAAGTGGAGTTTCCTCATCGTCAATTGTCGTGCTCTCCTGTGCACCGTTCGCTGCAAGAGGTGTCTCCTCGTCCGCAATTGTCACATCTGTGTCAGCGTCCGCATCTGTATCAGCTGCGGCATTTGCATTTGCAACCGCTGCTGTTCTCGTTGCTGCCGCCGGTATTGCAGCTGCTGCAAGCGCTACCGGTGTCTCTGCGATCTCAACCGGTGCTGCAGCTGCTGTGGCTGTTGTAACGGTTGTGACTGCACTTGCCGGAGCCGCTGCTGTAGTTACAGTGCCTGCAGGTGTTGTGGCTGCGCCGCCCGGTGTGGTCTCAGTGCCGGATGGGGTAGTTGCGCCGCCCGGTGTCGTTGTGGAACCGCCTTCGCCCGGAGCCGGTGCAGGGGTGAGTTCTGTGATCTTATCAGCAAGTGTTTCTCCTGCAATTCCTAACTTATCTGTCAGGTCTTTTGCCATGTCCTCTGCCTCTTTTAATTTTATCTCTGCCGCGCTGATCTGTCCCTCTAACTCTTTTACCTGATCTGCTGTGTAGTTCTGGCTTGCAAGAAGTGCTGTAAGCTTATCCTTTAAGCTGTCCGCATCTGCTTTTGCTTTATCAACTTTTTCCACCGCATTCTTTGCTGCGTCAATGATCGCATCCGCTTTTGCTACTTTCTCTGCTCTTTCAGCCTCCGCTTTTAATGCTGCATCTTTGAAATCATAGAAGCTCTTTAAGCTTTCATGTCCCGGGAAACGATTATCATCTTTTCCGGTGAGCCAGATTCCTTCATTGATCTCTCCTGTTTTCTTATATTCATCATAATATTTGTTGCTTGTATAAGCTGTTTTTTCCTCTGCCTTGGCAGTCTGATTGTATTTCTGTGTTTCCACGGTCTGCGCACCAAGATCTTTGGAATTTTTCTGCTGATAAGTTCCGATGTAGGAAACGGATAAGGTTGTGGAGCTGTTCTTCTCGTCAACAACTGCCTGATCCGTTGTCTTCTCTCCCTCTGTGAATGTGTCATCGGCATAATGGATTTTGATTGCTACGTTGGAGTTATGTTTTCCATTCCAGCCTTCATAACCGTTAATATGCAGATCTCCAGTTTTCAGGTTGTCTTTAATCTTCTTACTCTGGGAAACTGCATCTCCAAGGAGTTTTTCTGCATCTGCTTTTGCAGCATCATACGCCTGACCTTTTAACGCTTCCAGATTCGTATTGTCTGCTGCATTTACAGCATTTGTCTGGGATTTCTCAACGTTTGCTTTTGTTGCAGTCACTGTCTGCGAATAAGTAATAACGATCGTGCCTGAAAATACGTTTTTATAGGCAGCAGAATCTGCACCCCAATCTACCCATCTGCCGGAAGTATTTTTGTACTGATCTGTATCATTCACTTTTGCATTATCTGTATTAATACTTTCGATCTTATAATCGCCGCCAAGCAGGTTCTCTAACGCCTCTTTGTTGGTGAATTTAGCAAAAAGTTCCTTTGCTGCAATCTCGGCATTTTTCTTCTCGTATTTATCCCTATCATTATTGATTTTTTCCATTTCAACAACAATTTTCGATAAATCAATGGTTGTCGTAAATGTGGTTTTCTGGCTTACGGTCACATCTGCAGTCGCTGTTGCGCTCATGGACGTCTCGACATCTTTATCTCCGTCTTTCAATGCTGCTTTTTTATCGGCCAGATCCTTTTCTGCTGCCTCGACACTGTCATATGTCTTACCAGAAGATAAGTCAGCTTTCGTGTATGTGATCTCGGAAACGTTTTGTTTTACCGTTTTGACCAGTTTGCCATTTTCATCCACTGAATAGGTGGTCTTTTTCTCACCGGAAGTTTCATATTGTTCACTGTTATAGTTATCGTTCACCTCAACGTCCTTAGAAGCTGAGTCGACCACATAGAACTGTCCACCTATATTTACGATTGTGTATACCACTCCGTTATTCTCATAAACTGCGGTATCCTGATCATTCTGAAGCTTATCTGCCGGGAAGTTCTCTGCATTGATATTGAATGCAAGGCTTCCGTCTGTGCCCTTCACATCATAGGAAACCACTTCTTCTGCCTTCTCGAAAATAACAAGATCATCGCGGGTATCGTTGAGCTTGTAGTTCAGATATACGGTTTGTGTGTCACCTGCCACATCTTTGTAAGTCACCTCACAATAGTTTTTGTTATCATTCCGATTCCAGGTCCACTTGCAGTCAACAAGTTCTCCCTTGGCAAGTTCCGGAATGTAGTAATTCTTAAGGATCACTTTGAACAGCTCATCTTCTTTTCTCCAGTTTGTGGAGGTATCCCCTGCACGTTCTTTTTCCAGAGCGATGATCTCAAGTGCTGCTTTCTGTGCATCGGTAAGCTCCGGAATTGCTGTTTTTGCTTCCTCTGCTGCCTCCTGAAGAGCCTTCGCTTTCTCCTGAACTGCTGCAAGATTTGCTGCGGCTGCCGCTGCCTCGGTACTTGCTTCGGCAACTGCTGTATCATAAGCTGCCTGTGCCGCCTTAAGCTCGTCTAACGCTGTATTGTATTCGGCTACTTTGCTGTCATAAGCTGCTTTGGCAGTCTCATACGCTTTCTGTGCATCGCCTACAATACCAGCTGCCTGATTGTAAGCATTCTTCGCATCCTCAATGTCTGTTGCAGAATCAATTCCGGCTTGTGCTTTATCAAATGCGTCTTGTGCTTCCTGCTGCTCTTTCTTTGCATCATCCGCAATTGTATTTGCCTCATCTGCTTTTTTATCTGCCTTATCAAGAGCTGCGTCGGTATCTGCTGCGGCATCTGACGCATCTTTTATGCGATCCATTGTTTTGTCAACTATTTCTTCTGCCACATTCACATCTGTACCGCCTTCGAATGTTCCGTTTGCGGTAGCATCCAATACGCCTGCTGCATCTTTTGTTGTCTGGTCTGCGCCACTGTCACCCTTAAGGGTTGTGTCAACTGCTGTATTTACCGCATCTTTTGCTGCAGTTGTATCAGTTTTTACATTCTGTGCTGCATCGCTCTGCTGAATTTCTTTCACCTGATCTGCGGCAGATTTCTGTGTTGTTACAGTTGTTGTACTCTCTTCCGGTGTTGTTTCACTGCTATTCTGTCCATCTGCATCCTCAGCAAATGCTGCAATCGGAGTAGATAATGCCATCATTGCTGCCAGTCCGACCGATAACGATCTGATCACGTTTTTGCTGGCTTTTTTGGTTAATTTTACGCCTGTAGCGTTTTCCATCATTTCCTTTTTCATCTGCGTAAACCTCTTCCTTCCATTTTAATGTTTATCTCGCTGCACTTTTTGCCAAGGCTGCAAAAAAACATATTTGTCCTTTTTGTTATACTAACTATAACATTCAGGGCGTTACATAAAGTGTTATAAAAAGAACTAATTTTTGAAAAACCAGAGGTTTTATAGTAGTTTTTCTAATAAATGGCACAGTATTTATAATTTAGCAGTGCTGCTTGGTCTCTTTTGTGTAAGTTGCAAGATATTCCCGGGCTTTCTGCGGAGTTATTGCAAGTTTTTTCTGTAAACGTTCTAAAATGGTTTTCTCTGAAAGGCCAAATTCATATCCTGCCGCAATGATTTCTTCCGCTCTTCCTTCCGTTCTTCCTGCCTGTTCTCCCTCTTTCCATGTCTCTTCAAATACGGTAAACATTTCATTTTCTCCTTTCCGCTCCAATAATTGATAATCCAGTTTACTGTTCATTACACTTGTCACTGTCCTGATCACAGTTGTATCGACATGATTCTTTTTAACATAATGAATCGCCTGCTCTTTTCTTTTTCCAGGTGTCTCCCTTTTATCGATCAACATTCCCACTAAGTTGAACAAGTCTCTGTTGTTGACATTATGTAACTTTAAATTATTATTTCCAGCCTCGATCAATATCATTTTATAATCGTTTACATAACGGCTGAATTGCTTGGGAATATCCAGCATCCCATGTAATGATACTGCGCCATCCCACGGTCGTTCACCATAATAAATAACAGCCGTAATCACTGGTATAAATTTGTCTGTTTTTCTCATTTTAGACAAAAATTCATCCGAAGATAATCCCTTGCCATTCTTATACTTTACTGCATTATTATCATACTGCTTTTTGTATGCTCCATAGTCATATCCCATTATTCTCATTGGCATTGCATAATGAATATGTTCCTGACTCTCCATCCCAAGCATCACAAAATTGATCCCATATCTGGTAGATTTCTTACAAATTGCAATATTATCCCGTGAAGCTTTCAGTGTTTCTGCATAATTTTTATGCTCTAATATGGAAGATTCATCTGTATCTAAATCTTCTAATTCTTCCGGTCTGATAACCGTTTTTCCATCAAACAGAACCGCATTAAAAAAATCTGAAAATTGTTCCTTGTTTTCCCAATACTTTTTCAATACTACATCTGGTTTGTTATTTCTTTTTTCTTCTAACAATAATATTCTCCTTCTATTATACTATGTACTGTATTTTTCTTTCAATAATAAACTCAAGTTCACTTACCATTTGCTATATAGTTGTGGATATTGGGAATCCATGCTGATCCAGCATATATGATTTCACTCATTTGATAAAAAAGATTTTTGCTTTACGCATTTTTAGAGTAACGGATTGCTTATATTCTGTCAAGGGATTTAAAAAAATTAAGCCAGAGGAATTTTCATGTTTTTCCTCTGGCTTAGTTTTTGATTTGTTTAATCTGTCAGATTTTCTTTCAAGGTCTTGCGCACTGCGCCCGGGCCTGCGATTTCTTTTACAAATAATTCTTCAATTTTCTCTCCGATACCGGCTTTGTAAAGATCGATGCCGAAAATATTTTCATTGGATAAAATACTCTTTAACTGTCCTGTATAGGATTCTTTCTCACCAAATTTTACATCTTTTAAGGCAGCTGTTAATTCTGCAAGCATTGGATCAGAAGATAATTCAAACTTTTCTCCCTTATCATCGACGCCAAGCAGATATCTGCACCATCCTGCAATTGCAAGTGGAATTGCTTTTAACTTCTTCGCATCCCCATACTGAGCCACATAGGCTTTGATCGTTTCGCCATAGCGAATGCCCACTTTCTGGGAGGTATCTGTTGCGATACGCTGCGGTGTATCCGGCATAAACGGATTTGGAATACGCACATTGATAACTTCATCCACAAAAGCTTCCGGCGATAAGATACCCGGATCTGTAACCACCGGCATTCCCTCTACAGGACCGATTTCATGGACAAGCCTGTTCAGTTCCTCATCTTTCATTTCGTCTGCGATCAGGGTATAACCTAAAACGCATCCGTAGACTGCAAGTGCTGTATGCAGTGGATTTAAGCAGGTTGTAACTTTCATGCGCTCTACTTTATTTACAGTATCCCGGTCTGTCATATAGACGCCTGCCTTTTCCAATGCAGGTCTGCCATTCGGAAAATGATCTTCGATCACAAGATACTGTGGTCCCTCTGCGTTTACAAACGGCGCTATGTATGTATTTTTTGAAGTGATGACCGGTGCAATATCCTCAATGCCAAGTTCCTCCAAAGATCTGCAGACGGATTCTGCCGGTCTTGGGGTGATCTTATCGATCATTGACCATGGGAATGACACCTGATCTTCATCTGAAATGTAATTTACAAACTCGCCTGTTACATATCCTTTTTTCTCCCACTCTTTTGCCATAGTCAGAATGGAATTTCTTAATTTTTCTCCATTGTGAGAGCAGTTATCCATGGAAACTACTGCAAGAGGAGCCTTTCCTGCCTGAAAACGCTCGTACAGCAATGCGCAGACAACCGCCATTGCAGACACCGGTTTTTCAGGTCCGTTGTCAATATCTTTCTGAATAAATGGAAAATAATTTCCATCCACTCCCTTCAACGCATATCCTTTCTCCGTGATGGTAAATGAGATCATCTGGAGATTTTTATCGGAAAAGATTTCTTTTAACCGATCCCACTCCTCCGGCACTTCTGACTGCGCTTTGATTGCCTCTGCCAGAGAACCTAGCACCTTTTTATCCGTTGAGCCGTCGGCTTTTAATGTCACAGCTAAAACGAGGTTATCATACGGTCTGTATATTTTATCTACCACATCGAAATCAAACGTTTCCACACAGGTAATCCCTTTTTTCATCTCTCCGGAAGATATCAGTGTATCTGCGATCCCTCCGATAAAAATACGAAAAATATTTCCGGCTCCAAAATGTACCCACACCGGGTTTTTCTTCGTCTCTTCCGCCACTTTTTCGATATCATAAGAAGGAAGTCCGATTCCTGCGTTTTTCCACTGTTCTTTTTCCTGTAAACCCTGTAATGTCAGTTTCATCTCTGCTCTCCTTCCTTTTTTGCAGCTTCCCACAATCCGCGAAGATATGCTGCGCCTAATGCACGGTCATAAAGTCCATACCCCGGCATTGCTTTTTCTCCCCAGATCATTCTTCCGTGATCCGGACGGATCGGTCCATCAAATCCATCTTCATAAAGTGCTTTGATAACAGCATACATATCAAATGTGCCATCCTCGCTGAGATGTGCGCTCTCCTCAAAGTCTCTCATTCCATCGTTAAATCTCAGGTTTCTGATATGTGCAAAATGGATTCTGCCTTTTAACATATGAATGGTTGCGATCAGGTCGTTATTTAAGTTTGTTCCATACGAGCCCATGCAGAATGTCACACCGTTATGTTTATTTGGCACCATATCCATCATTCGTTTTAATTTTTCCTGTGATGAAATGATTCTCGGCAGACCGAACACACTCCAGCCCGGATCATCTGGGTGAATTGCCATATTTATATCATATTTGTCGCAGACCGGCATGATTGCTTCCAGAAAATATTTCAGATTCTCAAAAAGCTGATCCTCATCGATTCCTTTATATAATGCAAATAAATCCTTGATTTTTGCCATTCGCTCCGGCTCCCAGCCCGGCATGACTGTTCCATTCATGTCATCTTTGATCGCATCAAACATTTTCTCCGGGTCCATTTTATCAATTGCATCCTGATTATATGCCATTACCGTAGAACCATCTTCTCTCACACGGTCAAGTTCTGTTCTTGTCCAGTCAAATACCGGCATGAAGTTATAGCAAACCATATGGATATCTGCTTTTCCGAGATTTTCTAATGTCTCAATATATGCCTGGATATCATGGTCTCTGCCCGCTCCGCCTGTCTTGATCGCATCGCTGACATTGACACTCTCAATTCCTGCCAGATGAAGGCCTGCGTCCTCAACCTCTTTTTTCATTGCAAGAATTTCATCCAGATTCCACACTTCTCCCGGCATTTTATTATATAATGTAGTAATGATCCCGGTTGCATAGCGTGTCTGTTTTATCTGTTCCAAGGTGACGGTATCATAATCTTTTCCGAACCATCTCATTGTCATTTCCATTTTTCTGATCTCCATTTCTATCTGTTATATTCAAAAACAACTGCGAAGTTTTAACCTGAATCAAAACTCCGCAATCACTGATTTATCCGAGGAAAAAGTTCATCGGAACCGTCACAAGAGACGGGAACAAAACCATAAGCAGTAATATCACTACCTCAGCCAGAAGGAACGGCCATATCGATTTTACCATTCTCTCCATGTTGATCTTTCCTGCGCCGCAGGCAACATTTAATACTGTTCCTACCGGTGGTGTAAGTAAACCTAAAACCGTCATTAAGATAAATACCACTCCAAAATATGCAACATCGATTCCTGCTGCTTTCACTGCCGGCAGTAATACAGGTGTCAGGATCATAATGGTAGGCGTTACATCCATGGAAGTTCCAACAAGGAGCACGATCAGGCAGATAATTAGCATTAATGCTACTGGATGCTCAATAAATGGTGCTAAAATTCCCGTAACAATGGATGGAACATTTGCCACTGTCATCATCCAAGAAGATACCATTGCTGCTGCAGCAAGAAACATGATTACAGAAGATGACTTTGCCGCAGAAACAAGGCATTCCATCAGCATGCTGATTTTTAATTCTTTGTATACAAACAGTCCGATCACTAATGCATATACTGCTGCGATAACTCCAGCCTCTGTCGGTGTAAATTTACCACTGCGCAGTCCAACAAGAATAAACACCGGAAGAATCAATGCCCAAAGTCCGTCAAGCAATGCTTTTGCAACCTGTTTTGCAGACTGTCTCTCTGCTTTTGCGAGGTTGTCTTTTTTCGCAATAAAGAACCATAATACACACAAAGCACCTGATAAATATACAGCCGGTGCAATACCACCCATAAATAATTTTGTAACGGAAACACCTGCCTGCACGCCAAAGATAATCATTGGTACAGACGGTGGCATGATCGGCGATAAAATATTTCCTGCTGCGATCAGTCCGGTACAGGTATCACGCTTATAACCGGCACGTACCATCATAGGAATGAGGATTGCTCCAAGGAATGCAGTGGAAGCAACAGCTGATCCGATCATACTTGCAAATAAGAGAATTGCCATGATTGCAACATAGCCCAGTCCGCCGCGGACATGTCCGATAATCGCATTCGCTGCATTTACAATACGCTTTGTAATACCGCCGCGGTTCATAAATTCACCTGCCATGATAAAAAACGGAACTGCCATCATGGAAAAGGAATCTGCACCAGAAAATAAATTCTGTGATAAAATCTGGGCATTAAAGCCATTCAGATATAACATCATACAAACACCACTGAATAAAAGTGCGAAGCAGATTGGAAGTCCAATCAGCATACCACCGATCAGGGCAGCTAAAAATATTACTAATGTCATGTTATTTTCCTCCCTCTTCTCTCAGTCTTCTTGCATATTCTTCATCCGAAAGATTCTCTGCACCATCTTTTGCCTCTGCAGCGATCTCATCATCATCCGAAGTGCTCATCGTAACAATCTCTGATATTTCAGATGGATTTTTCAGCGCATGGACGATGTTTATCACCGCCATGATCGCAATTGCCACGCCTGTGATGATTCCAGCAAAATATAATACAGAATATGGAATCCCGAGTGCTGCTGTTCTTGAGGCGGTATTCTGTGCCACCATTTTTTCAGAACCCCACACTAAAATAATCATTAAGATCGCAATAATTGTCTGGGAAACAATATACATTACTATCTGCACCTGCGGCTTCATTCTGCTGATGAGTGTATCCACTCCCAGATGTGCATTAGCACGCATTGCACTGATTGCTCCGATATAGGTAACGTATACAAAAAGGTATCTTGCCAGTTCTTCTGACCATGTCAGCCCGGCATTAAAAAAGGTTCGAAGTACAACATTTAAAAATACAAAGAACACCATTAAGCCGGTAAGAATACCTGTAAAATAGTCAATACCTTTGAATAGCTTATCTACTAATTTGTTCATAGTCTGCTTCTCCTTACTCTACTTTAATGTCATCTACCATTTTTCTGACATCATCTACCCAGTCATACTGTGCATTCAGATAATCGTAAACCGGCTGTATTTTCTCTTTCATCGCTTCTCTGTCCTCATCGGAGAGTTCTGTAACGATCAGTCCGTTATCTTTCATAAACTGTTTATCATCTGAAAGCTGCTCCTCATATAAATCCCATGCATAGTCTGACGCTGCCTCCGAAGCCTTTTCAAACGCTTCCTGATCTTCTTCACTTAAACTGTTCCAGAATTCCTCACCAGCAAACAGCTCCAAGGATGCAATGATATGATTTGTGTCATAAACATAATCCTGAACTTCATACCAGCCTTCTGTCTTTACCGTAGCAAGCGGATTATCCTGTCCATCTGCCACTCCCTGTTCCAATGCAGTAAACACTTCACCCATATCCATAATAACAACATTAGCTCCAAGACTTTCGGCAAGTTTTACATGAATTGGATTGTTTGGCATTCTGAGCTTCTGTCCGTTAAAATCATCAAGGCTTTCCAGCTTCTTATTAGATGTAAACACTCTGGCTCCATTTGGATACCAGGAAAGCAGCTTCAATGGCTGTGTACTCTCAAGGTCTTCTGCAATATATTCACCCAGTTCTCCCTGATAGCAGACTCTTGCGTGTTCCACGCTGTCAAACAGAAATGGAAAATCAGGGATTGTCATTTTCGGTGTTTCAGACCACATGGTTGTTCCGACTACGCACATTTCCACGATTCCACTTTTCGTATAGTCATATGTTACCTTTTCGCTTCCAAGTACACCGGAATTATAAATCTGGATATCATAACGTCCATCGGTCGCCTCTTCCACCATCGGTTTAAACACATCTGTCAATGCCTGTGCGGCTGGTGTCTGATCTGATACACAGACCGCAATTTTTACTAATTTACCTCCACTGTTTTCACCGGTCGCTGAGCAGCCTGTAAAAAGTCCTGTCATCATTGAACCGATCAGTAATGCACTTGCGCCTCTTTTGATTGCCTTTGCAAGTCCCATAATCATTTTCCTCCTAAATGAAATGTTTGTAAGTTGTTTCTGGCGTTTTGTTTGTATGCTAGTATGGTAGTTCATTTGTCTATTTTTTTCAATATGTGTATTTTAACATATTATCATCTTATTTTTTGTACATATTGCATAATATTGTTTCGTTTTTTCTTTTCATATTGACTTCTTTTTTCTTTTATGTAGAATACTAGTATGTAAGTTGTTTTGTGGCGTTCATAAATAATTCATCATCTATAAGATAAGGAGACTATTATGAAAGCCGTACAAATTGTAAAACCTAATCAATTAGAAGTAATTGATATTGAAAAACCTGTTATTGATTCTAAAAATAATGTATTAGTAAAAATGACCGCTGCGGGAATCTGCGGATCTGATGTTGGAATTTATCATGGCACCAATGCTGCAGCTACTTATCCGCGTATTATCGGACACGAAATGGTTGGTGTCGTTGCAGAGGTTGGAGATACTGTTTCTTCTTTAAAAATAGGCGACCGTGTTATCATCAATCAGGTAACAAGCTGTGGTCACTGCTACCCATGTTCCAAAAACCGTGGAAATGTATGTGACAACCTCAAAGTAAGAGGCGTACATATTGATGGTGGTTACCGCGAATATATCGCTGTTCCTGAATCTGACTGCTATCTTCTTCCGGATTCACTCTCCGATCAGGATGCCGTTATGATCGAGCCGACTACCATCGCTATCCAGTCCTGCACCCGTGCTGAACTTGAAAAAGACGACATGCTTCTTATTTATGGTGCTGGCGCACTTGGAAGCTCAATTTTAAAAATTGCACATACAATCTGTGACCATATCATTGTAGCAGATATTATGGATGACAAACTCGCAGAAGCCAGAGAACATGGCGCACAGTTTACAATCAATGCTGCAACCGAAGATTTTCAGGCGAAGGTGTTAGAATACACACACGGCAGAGGTTCCACTGTTTCTATTGATGCCGCATGTGTAAAAAATTCTCTCTTGTTATTACTTCAGGCTACTGGTAATGCCGGTCGTGTTATCACTATGGGCTTTTCCACCGCTCCAACCGAAGTAAACCAGTTCCTGATCACTTCCAAAGAGCTGGATGTGAGAGGTTCCCGTCTCCAGAATAAAATGTTCGGAAAAGCGATTGAGATGATCAAGGAAGGTACTCTTGACCTGAACAATTCTATTTCGCATACATTTCCGCTTACAAAAGCGCAGGAGGCTTTCGATTTTGTTGACAGCAGAGATCCTTCCATCCGCAAAATTGTTTTTACTTTTGATTTTTAAAAATTATCTGGCAAAAGTTTTTATTTGATAGTATACTAGTATATTATTAAGGAAATGGGGAGAAAAAATGGTCATTCTTCAAAAGGAACGCTCTGAAAATTCCAGATCCTATGCTGTCAGAGTGCTCTTATATAACATCATTCATCTGGAATTGCAGCCCGGAACCGCTGTCAGTGAAAATGAGCTTTCCACCACACTGTCCTTGTCAAGGACACCGGTCCGCGAAGCTTTAATTGAATTAAACCGCATCGGTCTGGTTGAAATCCTACCACAGCGCGGCAGCTATATTTCCAAAATTGATTACAATATCGTAGAAGAATCGCGTTTTTTACGGCTTGTAACGGAAAATGCAATTTTAAAGCTTCTGTGTGATAAGATTGCAGATGCTGATATGGACGCCCTTGATTATAATATAAAAAAGCAGCAGCGCAGCCTCGAACAGAAGGATCGAGAGACTTTTCTGGAATTAGACAATGAATTTCATGAGCTGTTGTTCCGCGCTGCAGATAAAATGTGGTCTTACCATATTATCAAGGAACAGATGGTTCACTTTGACCGTCTCCGCTCCCTTTCCACAAAATCAAAGCAACACGATTATGTATTAAAAGACCACGAAGATATTTTGTATGCAATCAGACGACATGATAGTGAAATGGCAGAAATGCTTATGACCCGGCATTTAACCCGGCATTTATCGGAGAAAAAAGAATTGCTAACAATGTATCCTGATTATTTCACAAATAATTAAGACTGCCGATCATATAACCGGCAACTTTTGAAAAGACTGTCCAGAAATTGGCAGTCTTTTTCTCTTGTTAATTTCCCGTTTTTAGGGAAATTATGTTTTTATTTCTTGTTAATTTCCCGAAAATATCATATTATAGGAAATATAGAATGATTGCATATGCAATGGAGGGATTATAATGGATAAAAAATTTTTGAAGGCAAAAGATATTGCCCAGCTTTGGGGAATTACTCCCCGGAGGGTAAATCAGCTCTGCACTGCCGGTTTTATTAACGGTGCATACAAAGAAGGAAGATACTGGTTGATCCCTTCTGATACAACAAAACCGGAAATCCTTCGAAACAAACAAAACCCACCTTTGTCCGGCAGATTACTTCCATGTCCGGTTGGAATCACTTCGTATAAAGAAGTTTCCAAAGAATGCTATTATGTCGACAAGACGCTTCTCATAAAAGATATAATTGACGACCACAGCAAGGTTTATCTTTTCACAAGACCGCGCCGTTTTGGGAAGACACTTACCATGGACATGATCCGAACCTATTTTGAAAAAACATCCACAGATACATCCATATATTTTTCAGATAAAAAAATCTGGGATTGCGGAGATGCTTACAAGCAGCTTCAGGGGACTTATCCGGTCATTTTTCTTTCTTTTAAAGATGCGCATCAGACTAACTGGGCTGATATGTACCGCAGTCTGTGTTTTACCTTAAAAGAAGAATTTCTTCGCCATATAGAACTTTTATCAAGCAAAGCAATTAATGAATACGACAAAAAATACATTCACAATCTCATAAATGATGTCGCCGATTCTACCGATTATCAGTTTGCTCTTGGCAAACTTTCTTCTTTACTTGCCACACATTATAACCAGAAAGTTATTATTATTATTGATGAGTACGACACGCCAATCCAGCAAGGACACTTATATCATTATTATAATGAAGTTGTCGGTTTTATGCGGAATCTTTTCTCCTCCGCTTTAAAAGACAATGAGAATCTGGAATTTGGCATTTTGACTGGAATACTCCGCATTGCAAAAGAAAGTTTATTCAGTGGTTTAAATAATCTTGTTGTAAACACGATTTTGGATGACAAGTACTCAGAGTATTTCGGTTTTACCGTAAACGATATATCAAATATGGCAGCTTACTATGGAATGGCAGAAAAACTTTCAGAAATTAAAGAATGGTATGACGGTTATCTCTTCGGAAATACAGAAATATATAATCCGTGGTCTGTGATTAATTATTTTAACAATAACTGTAAACCAAAGGCTTTCTGGTCCCGAACAAGCGGCAATGAAATTATTGGTGAACTCATCCGCAGTTCCGACAAAGAAGTGTACGAAAGTCTCTCACTTTTACTGCAGGGAAAAGAAGTGCAATCCATTATTAATACGGATATTATTTACCCGGAGGTAAATGCTGACTCTGACACAATCTACAGCTTTCTGCTTGTCGCCGGATATCTGCGTGCCACAAGTGTGATCAGTGAATTTAATGACAACCCGATTTGTTCTCTCAAGCTGCCTAACCGCGAGATAAAAAGTGTTTTCCAGAAAGAGATTTTGGATAATTATAATACCTTGTTTAACGGCTCCCTGCTCCGAGATTTCGAACTTGCTCTTCGAACAGGTGATACTACTCTTTTCACTGACACCTTGCAAAAATATCTCTTGCAGTCTGCCAGTACTTTTGACACTACAAACGAAAATTTTTATCACGGAACTGTTTTCGGAATGTTGGCAATACTCTCAGACCGATATTATATCTCTTCCAACAGAGAGTCCGGCGAAGGGCGTTTTGATATACAGCTTGAGCCAAAAGATAAATCCCAATTGGGCTATATTATTGAATTTAAAGCTGGAAAAAACCTTTCAGATACCGAACTTGCTGATTCTGCGTCAAGTGCGATACAACAGATCCAAAGCAAAAAATATTCTACCGATATGGAATATCATGGCATAAAAAAGATTGGACTTTTCGGGATTGCATTCAGTGGCAAACGTGTTGCAGCTAAATACGCAGAAATACAACTCCATTCATAAGACACATCCTCTCATAATTCTGAAAAACTAAGGAATCAGGATTATGAGAGGATTTTTTGTCCAGAAATTGGCAGTCTTTTTCTCTTGCATTCTTTTTCCGGATGTGGTATTCTCATTTTATCGAACGTATGTTCTATTTTATTTTTTTGATTGGAGGAGATCACATCCAGATGAAAATCCAGCAAAATATGTCACTGATGGAAAAACTTACGATTCTCTCAGACGCTGCAAAATACGATGTCGCCTGCACGTCAAGCGGTGTGGACCGCAGTGGTAACGGTATCGGCCTTGGCAACTCCATTTCCTGTGGGATCTGTCATACTTTTTCCGCAGATGGGCGGTGTGTTTCCCTTCTCAAGATTTTATTTACAAACGAATGTATTTTTAACTGCTCTTACTGCCAGAATAATTGTAACTCCGATGTCCGGCGGGCTGCCTTTACCCCGGAGGAAGTCTGCGAACTGACGATGGAATTTTACCGGCGGAATTATATTGAAGGTCTTTTTTTAAGTTCCGGCATTATGGTAAGCCCCAACTATACGATGGAACTTTTATACCAGACCCTTTATAAATTGCGCACAGCGCACCATTTTAACGGTTACATCCATGTGAAAGCGATTCCCGGCGCTGATCCTCTGCTGATTGAAAAAACTGGTTTTCTGGCTGACCGTATGAGCATCAATCTGGAACTGCCTACCGCAGACAGCCTGAAAAAGCTTGCGCCCTGCAAGTCGAGAAATACTATCCTGAAGCCAATGCGCATGGTTCAGAACGGTATTACGGAAAATAAGAATGAAGTTGCTCTTTACCGGCATGCCCCGAAGTTCGTACCCGCAGGACAGAGCACACAGATGATCATCGGCGCAACCCCGGAAAACGATTACCAGATTGTGAGCATTGCCGAGAATCTGTATCAGAAATTTGATTTAAAGAGAGTGTTCTATTCTGCCTTTGTGAATGTCACCCACAACAGCAATCTTCCTGCACTGCCCGGCGGTCCGCCGCTCCT
>ULRS01038722.1_pt1 | contig 15759 bp, 8 predicted proteins | sample 1955671 | NCBI WGS metagenome assembly ULRS01 (sample SAMEA4835689, study PRJEB28245) | human gut metagenome | biome: gut microbiome; material: fecal sample | place: Denmark | collected 2008
TGGAACGCGAAAATGAGATGATCGTTATTTCACATCGCCTTGTTTTATTTCTTCTTTCCATCTTCTTTCTTTCGCTTCTGTCTCATGTTCCGCCCCTTGTGTCCGAGCGCTTTATGCTCTTTCTTCTTGGTCGGCTTGTACATGCCGGGCGTCACGACCTTCTTCTTCGGCTTGCCTGCCTTCACGCGGCGGACATTCCCCTTCTCATCATAGCGGGTGATGGTCTCTTCAATGGATTTTTCCAGCTTTCGGAGAAGGAATCCATCCTCCGGCGTCGCATAGGTGATGGCGATCCCCTTCGTACCGGCGCGGCCGGTGCGGCCGATGCGATGGATATAGTATTCGAGATTTCTTGGGATCCCGTAATTGAAGACATGCGTAATGCCTTCGACGTCAAGCCCGCGTGCCGCGATATCGGAGGCAACGAGCACCTGAATGCGTGCTTTCTCAAATTCGCGAATGACCTGATTTCTCTGGCTCTGGCTCATATCCCCATGGATCTCATCCACGATGAAGTCCGTCTCCTCCTGCAGCTTGCCGGCGAGCTCATGCGCTTCCTCACGGGTATTCGTGAAAACGACGGCCATGTACGGATTCATCTCCGTCAGATGACGGACGAGGAGCTTGAACTTGCGCGGGAGAGTCGTCTCATAGATGCGCTGCTCGACCGTCGATGCAGTCGCTTTTTCTGCGACATCAAGGAAGACCGGGTGGTGCATATACTTTCTGGCGAGGCGCTTCGCATCGTCAGGCATCGTCGCAGAGAAGAGCAGAAGCTGGCGCTTCTTCGGCGTCTCATCGATCAGGGCTTCGATATCTTCGCGGAACCCATTCGCCAGCATCTGGTCGGCTTCATCCAGGATGACCGTCTTCACATTCGAAAGGTCGAGGCTCTTTCTGCGGATATGATCCAGAAGGCGCCCGGGTGTCCCGATGATGACATGCGGATCACGCTTCAGCTTCTGCAGCTGGTTCTCGATCGTGCGTCCGCCGATGATATCTGCTCCATCCACACCGCACTCGATGGCAAAGGGACGCATCACGTCAAAGACCTGCTTGGCAAGTTCGCGGGTCGGTGTCATGATAAGCACCTGCGTCATGGCTTTGTCTGTTTCTACGCGCTGAATGACCGGCAGCAGATAGGCCAGCGTCTTCCCTGTCCCGGTCTGCGAACGGCCGATCAGATCACGTCCCTTGAAAGCGTTTGGGATCGCGGACATCTGGATGGGCGTCGGGGTCTTGATCCCCTGTGTCTTCAAAAGTTTCGTCAGCGTCTCATTCACGCCGAGCGCAGCAAATACGTTCATAGGTCCTCCTGTAAATGGGTTGGTTGTATGGAAATGCGTAATTTAAGGTGTATGGTTCAGGGTTCAGGTGGCGGCTTCGCCGCAATGATGTATGAGACGATGCCCGAAAGTAGTATTCAAGTCACTAGTCCCTCGAGCTTCCTAATTCCTAGCTGTTAATTCCTAGTCACCAGTCACTGGCAGCCCCTTTTCTTATTGATTCTTCCCCAACACCACGCCAAGGTCTTTATATCCCGCTGCCCCATTGAGCTCTTCCTTCGCGGCCGCATTCACCAGATCATCGATGGCATATAGGAGCGGCGCTTTGCCTTCGTCGGGGGTGAAAAGCATCAGGACATCGAGTCCTTCACTTCCGGGGAAGAAATAGGAGCGGCAGTACATGGGGAGCTTCATCCCCTCCGCATTGTATGTGATCAGCCCGCCTGCGGTATAGACATAGGCCTCATCGACATCCAGGCGGCGGAAAGGCTCCAGCCGAGAAAGCTCTACCTTGATCGAAGAATCCGCAGCGGGGCCGATGGCATTGCGAGCCAGACTCAGCATCGTCTCTTCGATCCCCTTCCGAAGAGGGGATGCCGGATTTAAGAGCGCACGGTTCATCTGCGTCAGCCGGCGCCAGACATGTTCATCACGATTCATCTTGAAATACGGCTTCAGCGCTTCCGCCATCTCTACAGGGAGCAGCGCGCGAATGATATAGCCGGATGAGAAGCTCTGCTGTTTTTCCAATGTATACTGCAGCTGTCCCATCTGATAAGGAATGTCTTTCTCCATAAAATGGAGTGTCTCCGTCCCCGCTGCCTCCCGGTAGGTGAAGCCTTTGGGAAGCGAAGCAGCCGCAACGGCATTCATATCATACGCTTCTCCCCCCGCAGAGATCCCGCAGGCCAGTGCGAGCGTGAGAAGCAAACATTTCCATTTCATGGAAAATCCCCTTTCAAAAGTAAATGCAGCAGTGAAAAAGGCTTACGCTGTCCTATCGGGATGGAGCGCACATCATAAAGCGGAAGCACCGCGCATTTTGAAATCATCGCACCCTTTCGCTGCTATCTCATCTCTTCATCCGATAGAATCCATACAGCAGGAGATCCGACAGCTGTTCGGCCGCCGCGTGGCTGCCATTCACCTCGATCAGATAGTACTTATCCCCCGCTTTCAAAAGATTGGCAGAGATCCAGAGGGGAAACGACAAGCCCTTTTCATTCGTCAGGATGACCTTCGCCTCCTGTCCCCAGCGGTAGGTACCGTCTTCATTTTTGAAAGCACGCCATGGGACGAATTTCAAGATCTTCACGTGCATAGATGGACCTTTTGTCTCAGAGAGCACCTGATCCACCAATGCCTGGAACTCCGATGTCTGGATCTTCGGCATTCCGAAGAGCGAGGTCGGACGCTTGGCATCCTCAAGGAAGGCCGTAGACCAGAAGCGGGCTGCCTTCGGATGCCCCTCATGGAAGAAATCCTTCTCCGTTCCCGAGATGACATAGATGCCCGCGCTGTATGTCCCGCGCACATCCGTCTTGCGTATCTGGTACATGTGCATCGAGTCATAGGGATACGGCGCTTTCTCCGGATACAGCTGCATACCTGGCGGTACCGTCAAGATCGACCACATCGCAGCACGCGCCGATCTCCCATAATTTTTCCGGTGTGTCCCTTCGATCATGAACCGAGAAAGCTCTGACCCGCCGCCATCCGTGACTGTCACGTCCTTGGGAAATGGCAGACGGCCGAGCCCATCGATCACAAGATCCTCCGCGGAAGACAGCAGGAAGCCGACAAAGACAAGCGCCGCGGAAAGCGCGAGTGGAAACAGTTTTTTTACCATGGCGTCTCCTTGAAAAAAAGTAGAGGGTGAGCCCCGGGGGGCATGCCGCCCCTTGACTACGATTGAAAGCTCTGCTCGAAGGTGAGTGGGTAGCAGGTTTTCCGTTTGGTAGTTCCAAACAACGATCGCCTGACCACGAATGACAAAGATTTCTCGCTGCTCTGAAAATGACGATAAGAGTCTGACGTCTCCTAGTCGCCAGTCACTATCATATCTATTCTATTGTAGAGAATCTCGAAGAAATTCGCAAGAGGAAAGCACGGTGACCTGCGGCAAGTAGCTGCTGCCCAGTAAATACGCCGGATCGTGCAGAATCCCCCCATGCAAAAAGCAGTCCCCACGATGTGAGGACTGCTTCAGCTATGCCTGATGCATCAATTATTCCGCATCGGATCCTGTTTCGAAGGATTCACCCTTATGGATGACATTCAGCTTGCGGTAACGGGACATGCCTGTACCAGCCGGAATAAGTTTGCCGATGATGACATTTTCCTTGAGGCCGAGGAGCGGATCTTCCTTGCCTTTGATCGCTGCTTCGGTGAGGACACGGGTGGTTTCCTGGAAGGAAGCGGCGGAGAGGAAGGAGTCGGTCGCAAGAGCTGCCTTGGTGGTACCGAGGAGCAGGTTTTCGCCGACGGCTCTGTCTTTGCCTTCGTCGTCAAGACGCTGGTTCATCGCACGGAATGCGACGATATCGACAGTCTCGCCCGGGAGCCAGCCGGAGCCGCCCGGTTCGGTGATCTTGATCTTACGCAGCATCTGATGGACGATGATTTCAATGTGTTTATCGTTGATCTCTACGCCCTGGCTGCGGTAAACCTTCTGGACTTCCTTGACGATATAGTTCTGGGTCGCCTGTACGCCGAGGACATCAAGGATATCGTGCGGGTTGATGTTACCTTCAAAGAGGCGGGTGCCGGCTTTGATAAATTCGCCGTTTGTGACGGAGATCTTCTTCGCTACCGGGATCTTTTCGCTTTCCGGGGCGATTTCCGGATCATTGCTGGTGATGGTAATGATCTTGACATTCGGGTTATCCTCTGCACTGGTGATGGAAACCGTGCCGTCGATACGGGAAATGATCGCATTGCCCTTTGGCTTGCGGGCTTCGAACAATTCTTCGACTCGTGGAAGACCCTGTGTGATATCTTCTGCAGAAGCAACGCCGCCGGTATGGAAGGTACGCATGGTCAGCTGGGTACCCGGTTCGCCGATGGACTGTGCAGCGATGATGCCGACTGCTTCGCCGATTTCTACGTGACGGCCGGTTGCCAGATTTCTGCCATAGCACTTCGCGCAGACGCCGTGAGCGGAATGGCAGGTGAGGATGGAACGAACCTTCAGCTTGTCGTAGTATTTCTGGATCTCTTCTGCCTGGGCATCGGAAATTTCTTCATTCTTCTTCGCGATGACTTCGCCGGTGGTCGGGTTCACGACATCTTCCAGCGGGCAGCGGCCTGCGATACGGTCAGCCAGAGACTCGATCGGCTGGCCTTTTTCTTCGATGAGGGAGACTTCGACGCCTTCCGCTTCATCCATACGGACTTTGAGCACCGGGATATCGGAAACAAGGATCTTCTCTGCGACATCGCTGTCGATGACGGTGCCTGCCGGGAAGAGGACATTGCCTTGGCGGTCATAGGCATCTTCTTCGAGTTTCTTGCCTGCGAAGTGGACAGTCAGATGATGGCGCATAGCGCGGTTGTATTCAGCGACAGCATCCTGTGTGCCGAGGTCAAAGGTCTTCGGCTCTGCGGCTTCGATGCCGTCAGCGGTCGGGATGATGACAGAAATATGTTCTACGAGGTGACGGTTCAGCAGGGTCACATCGTCCGCATCGAGGGTCTTGCCCTTGACGAGGAGGATATCTCCATTTCTGCGGTCGAGGACATCTTCATCCAGAACTGCGCCGAGGAGTGTCTGCTTGAGACCCATGATGGTCTTCTTGACTTCCGGCTGAGAGGCGATGAGGCTCTGTTCTCTGTCGAAATTCAGTACCTGTACGTCGCAGTCTTCTTCGCGGACGATGACGTCCTGAGAAACGTCGACCAGACGACGGGTAAGGTAACCGGAGTCTGCGGTACGGAGTGCGGTATCGGCAAGACCCTTACGAGCGCCGTGGGAAGAGGTAAAGTAATCGAGGACGGTCAGACCTTCACGGAAGTTTGCCTTTACAGGGAGTTCGACCGTCTTACCGGAGGTATCGGCGATGAGGCCGCGCATGCCGGCCAGCTGACGGATCTGGTTATCGTTACCACGGGCGCCGGACTGGGCCATCATGGTCAGCGGGTTGAACTTCACCATGGAGCTCTTCATCGCAGCACCGACTTCGTCGGTCTTCTTGCTCCATACTTCGACGACTCTTCTGTATCTTTCGTCATCGGTCATGAGACCGCGGCGGAAGAAGCGTTTGATCTGTTCGACTTTTTCATCGCCGTCTTCCAGGATCTTATCCTTTTCCGGTGGTACAGCGACATCGTAAATGCCGATGGAAATACCAGAGATCAAAGCGTAGTGGAAGCCGAGGGCTTTCACGGAGTCGAGCAGATCGCCGGTCGCCTTGAATCCGAGTTTTTTGAAGCAGTCATTGACGAGCTTGCCCATCTGCTTCTTTCCGATGGTGACGCCGAGACCATTGTTTTCGACGGTATAGGTATTGCCGTTTTCATCTACGCGCTTTTCATGACGCTTGTAGAAGAAACGCAGTTCTCTCGGGATCGCATAGTTGAAGATCAGGCGGCCCGGGGTGGTGATGACAAGATCATCATCAGATTCATTGAATCCATCCGGACGATCTTCCTTCGGGATGAAGACCTTGATGAAATCATGGATCTTGATCTGATGCAGGTTGTAAGCCAGCATAACTTCGTCATAGCCGGTGTAAGCGCGAAGCTTGGAGGTGTCCATCTCGTCTTCGGCTTTCTTCCACTGCTTCATGACATCGAATTTCGCCTTCGGATTTTCTTTCTTTTCTTCGTCGGTGAAATCGACCTTCGTATCGTTGGCAGTCTGTACGATGGTGAGGTAGTAAGAGCCGAGGATCATATCCTGCGAAGGAATAGCGACTGGCTTGCCGTCCTTTGTGGACAGGATGTTATTGATGGAGAGCATCAGGGTGCGTGCTTCAGCCTGTGCTTCGACGGACAGCGGCAGATGGCAGGCCATCTGGTCACCGTCGAAGTCAGCGTTGTAGCCTGGGCATACGAGCGGATGCAGCTTAATCGCGCGGCCTTCCCAGAGGATCGGTTCGAAAGCCTGGATACCGAGTCTGTGCAGTGTCGGTGCGCGGTTCAGAAGGACCGGGTGTTCTTTGATGACATCGCCAAGGACTTCCCAGACTTCCGGAGCGAGCTTATCGACCTTCTTGCGTGCTGCCTTGAGGTTGCTTGCGACGCCTCTCTTGATGAGTTCATGCATGATGAACGGCTTGAAGAGTTCGATGGCCATTTCCTTCGGCAGGCCGCACTGGTACATTTTGAGTTCCGGGCCGACAACGATAACAGAACGGCCAGAGTAGTCGACACGTTTGCCGAGAAGGTTCTGACGGAAACGGCCCTGCTTGCCCTTCAGCATGTCGGAGAGGGATTTCAGCGGGCGGTTGCCCGGGCCGGAGACGGCGCGTCCGCGACGGCCGTTATCGATCAGGGCATCGACAGCTTCCTGCAACATACGTTTTTCGTTTCTGATGATGATCTCCGGAGCACCGAGTTCCAGAAGTCTCTTCAGACGGTTATTTCTATTGATGACGCGGCGATAGAGGTCATTCAGGTCGGAGGTAGCGAAACGGCCGCCATCGAGCTGGACCATCGGGCGCAGATCCGGAGGGATGACCGGCAGGACAGAGAGGATCATCCATTCCGGCTTGTTTCCGGAATGCAGGAAGGCTTCGACTTCTTCGAGGCGACGGATGCATCTGACCTTGCGCTGGCCGCTGCCCTCTTCGATCTCTTTCTGCAGTGCTTTTTCCAGCTTTGGCAGATCGAGCTCTTTCAGCAGGTACTGGATGGCTTCTGCGCCCATCTGGGCTTTGAATGCTTTCTTGCCATAGGTAGCTACGGCATCCTGATATTCCTGTTCATTCAGGACCTGGCACTTGGACAGGTTCGTATCGCCCGGATCGAGGACGATATAAGCTGCAAAGTACAGGACTCTTTCGAGCTGGCGAGGAGAGATCTCAAGGATGAGGCCGATACGGGACGGTGTGCCCTTGAAGTACCAGATATGGGAAACCGGGCAGGCCAGAGAAATATGGCCCATGCGTTCACGGCGGACTTTGGAGGAGGTGACTTCGACACCGCACTTATCGCAGATGGTGCCTCTGTAACGCATCTTTTTGTACTTGCCGCATTTGCATTCCCAGTCTTTGGTCGGTCCGAAAATCTTTTCACAGAAGAGACCGTCGGTTTCTGCCTTCAGGGTTCTGTAATTGATGGTTTCCGGCTTCGTCACTTCCCCGTGAGACCATTCAAGGATCTTTTCCGGAGAAGCGATACCGATTTTCATGGAATCAAATTCATTTACATCTAACAATTGATTAGCGCTCCTTTCCGGAATCAGTCATCCTGGCTGTCATTCGTAAAGCCAAGTTCTGTATCAAGATCAGTTTCACCAAAGCCGGCTTCTACGGGAGCCTGTGCATTGGCTTCTGCTTCGAGTGTATCATTGAAGGATGCGACATCATCGCCGGCGTTTTCGATAGCGCCATTCATGTGGCTTTCCATGTCGTTTCTGGAATCGGAAACGGCATCATCACCTTCCATGGCTTCTTTCAGTTCATCCTTATGCCATGGCTGTCCGCCGCCGTAGCCCTGTTCCAGATCGCTTTCATCGAGTTCTTTCAGGACGACTTCGTCGCCATTTTCATTCAGGATACGGACATCGAGGCCGATGGACTGGAGTTCCTTCATGAGGACCTTGAAGGATTCCGGTACGCCCGGACTCGGGATGTTTTCGCCCTTGACGATCTTTTCATAGGCTTTGACACGGCCGATGACATCATCGGACTTCACAGTCAGGATTTCCTGCAGCGTGTAAGCCGCGCCGTAGGCTTCCAGAGCCCAGACTTCCATTTCACCGAAACGCTGGCCGCCGAACTGTGCCTTGCCGCCCAGCGGCTGCTGGGTAACGAGGGAGTATGGGCCTGTGGAGCGGGCATGGATCTTATCATCGACGAGATGATGGAGCTTCAGCATGTATTTCCAGCCGATCGTAACCTGATTATCCAGTTTTTCACCGGTACGGCCATCATAGAGGTCCGTCTTCGCACCGGCCGGGAGGCCTGCTGCCTTCAGTGTAGCTGCAAGGTCTTCATCTCGGCAGCCGTCGAAGACCGGGGTCGCGATATGGATACCGGACTCGGTCGGTTCAGGCATGCCGTATTTTTCGAAATCATAGCCGCAGTCGATGAGGCGCTGCTTCATTTCTTCGTACTTCGGAGAGCCGACACCGGCAGCCATCGCCGCATGGATCTCTTCGCCGAGCATGTGGCAGGCCCAGGAAAGATGGATTTCCAGGATCTGGCCGATGTTCATTCGGGACGGTACGCCCAGTGGGTTCAGTACCAGATCGACCGGACGGCCATCTGGTGTGAACGGCATATCTTCGACAGGCATGATGCGGGAGCATACGCACTTGTTGCCGTGACGGCCTGCCATCTTATCGCCTTCACGGATCTTACGTTTCTGCGCGATGTAGACACGGACGAGTTTGTTCACGCCCGGTGCCAGCTCATCACCGTTTTCGCGGGTGAAGACCTTGACATCGACGACCTTGCCGAATTCGCCGTGCGGCACACGCAGGGAGGTATCACGGACTTCTCTTTCTTTGTCACCGAAGATCGCACGCAGCAGTCGTTCTTCCGGCGTCAGCTCCGTCTCGCCCTTCGGGGTGACCTTGCCGACCAGGATGTCGCCAGGACGGACGTCAGCGCCAACCATGATGATACCGTTTTCGTCGAGGTATTTCACAGCGTCTTCCGAAACAGAAGACAGCTGACGGGTGATCTCTTCCTCGCCCAGCTTGGTATCGCGGGCATCGCATTCATATTCTTCGATATGAATGGAGGTGTACAGGTCATCCTTACAGAGACGTTCGGAGATCAGAACGGCGTCTTCGTGGTTGTACCCTTCCCAGGATACGAAAGCTACGAGTACGTTGTGGCCGAGGGCGAGTTCGCCGCCATCGGTCGCCATGCCGTCTGCCAGCGTGTCTCCTGCTTCCACGCGGTCGCCCTTGGATACGATCGGGTGCTGGTTGATGCAGGTGGACTGGTTGGAACGCATGAATTTGATGATGTCGTAGGTATCGAGCTCGCCATTGTCAGCGCGGACAATGATCTGGCGGCCAGTGACTCTTTCGACAGTACCGGCACGCTTAGCGAGGATGCAGACGCCGGAGTCTTGACCAGCGACCCATTCCATGCCGGTGCCGACGAGCGGTGCTTCCGGACGCAGGAGCGGTACAGCCTGACGCTGCATGTTCGCACCCATCAGAGCTCGGTTCGTATCATCGTGTTCGAGGAATGGAATGAGGGAGGTACCGATGGAGACGACCTGCTTCGGAGATACGTCCATCAGCACGACTTCTTCCGGTTCCGCTTCGAGTACGTCCGGGCCGCGGCGGCTCGCTACATTCTTATGAACGAAATGACCTTCTGCATCGAGCGGTTCGCTCGCCTGTGCGATGATCTTATCTTCTTCTATATCAGCAGTGACATATTCGCACTTGTCAGTGACAGTGTGGGTCTTTTCATCGATCAGACGGTACGGTGTCTCGATGAGACCGTATTTGTTGATGACGCCGTAGTTGGACAGAGAGGAGATCAAGCCGATGTTCGGGCCTTCAGGGGTTTCTACCGGGCACATACGTCCATAGTGGGAGTAATGTACGTCGCGGACTTCGAAGCCTGCACGTTCACGGGAAAGACCGCCAGGTCCCAGAGCGGAAAGACGACGCTTATGCGTGAGTTCTGCCAGCGGGTTCGTCTGGTCCATGAACTGAGACAGCTGGGAGCTTCCGAAGAACTCCTTGATAGCAGCTACGACCGGGCGGATGTTGACGAGCGCCTGTACGCTCATCTTATCCTGATCCTGGGTGGTCATTCTCTCGCGAACCACTCTTTCCATACGGGTAAGACCGATACGGAACTGGTTCTGCAGGAGCTCACCGACGCAGCGGACGCGGCGGTTGCCCAGATGGTCGATGTCATCACTCTTGCCATAGCCCTGCATCATGTTCAGGAGATAATCAATGCAGGCGATGATATCACAGATCTCCAGCGTGCGGTAATTGTCTTCACGGTTGCCGGAAGAGCAGATCACCTTGACCGGGGTACCATCATCCTTCTGTGTCATGACTTCGACCTGATTATAGGAAGAGAATACACCGCTTTCTTCGATCCTTGCGATCGCTTCTTCATCGATGGTGCTGTTGCCTTCGATGACCACTTCACCCGTTTCCATATTGACGATCGGACCTTCGGTCTTGTGACCGAGGAGACGGTTCTTCCAAGCCAGCTTCTTATTCAGTTTGTAACGGCCGACCTTCGCGAGATCATAACGGCGCGGATCAAAGAAGAAATTATGGAGCAGCGTCGTACCACTATCTTCGGTAGCCGGTTCACCCGGGCGGAGCTTATGATAGATCTCGATCAGAGCGGCCTTTTTGTCCGTGGTGCTGTCTTTTTCCAGCGTCTTTTCGATATGGATATCATGATCGAAAAGCTCCAGGATCTCTTCATTGGAAGAGTAGCCCAGCGCACGAATGAGGACAGTGACCGGCATCTTACGGTTGCGGTCGATACGGACGGAGACGGAGCCGGCCGGATCCGATTCCAGCTCGATCCACGCGCCGCGATTCGGGATCAGCTGCGCGGTATAAATCTCCTTGTCAAAAGCATCTCTTTCGCGCTTGTAGTATACGCCAGGAGAACGAACCAGCTGGGATACGATGACACGCTCGGCACCATTGATGATGAATGTGCCCGTGTCCGTCATGACCGGGAAATCCCCCATGAACAGATCGTGCTCTTTCAGCTCGCCGGTTTCCTTGTTTTCCAGACGCGTCTTCACGTACAGCGGAGCGGAGTAGTTCACATCCTTCGCCTTGCACTGTTCGATATTGTACTTGCCCTTGCCGAAATAGAAATCGCCAAAGTGCAGCGCCCATTTCTTAGCGCTGTCCTCGATAGGAGAAATATCTGCGAAAACATCCTTCAGCCCTTCCTTGCAGAACCATTCATACGACTTCGTCTGCAGATCGAGCAAATGGGGCATCTTCAGTACTTCCTGCGATCTGGCATAGGTGTATCTCTTCTTCTTCCCCACCACGACAGGTCTGAACATCTTGCTGTTCGGCATTCCTTGCCTCACCCTTTCATAAAAACAACATGGCTTTCTTCCTTCCGGAAAAAAGAAGCAGGAAATCGAACCAATCATCGAGTCCCTGCCTGCCTCCGGAAGCATTACACAACCTTATTATATATACTCTACTAAAAGAACCGTTGCGAATAAAAATTATATCACACAATGTCAATATCCGCAATAATTCTCGCGAAAACCCGCATAAAGATTTCTTTTATAATGCATATCGTTTATTTTCTTTTATAGAAATTATCATACGCTATATAAAAGTTTTTATGCGTCAATTTTTCTATTGACTTTTTCAGGATCTTCGTTCCGGCTTATTCTAGCATTGCGCTCTGAAAAATGCAAGGGGAACAGCGGCCAGTGAGCGATGACGATTCGCAAAGAAGAGGTACTGATCTTCACGGAGGAGCGTTTCCGGAAAAAGCCCCTCTCATCTAATTTGCTCACCGATACCCCGAGCAAGCATTCGCATTTCATATTGGTAAATCAAAAACGGAAAGCGCATAATGAATGAAACGATTTCCCCCGTCACTTCACAACAAGGAGGTCCCATGGAAAAAGAAAAGAGAACGATCAAGAAAAGAAAAGGCTTCATGCTTTTAGAGCTCATCATCGTCGTCGCGATCATCGGCATCCTCGCCGCCGTCGCCATTCCAAACCTCATCGGCATGACTGACGAAGCAAAGGTAGCCAAGATCCAGTCCGACCTTTCCACCATCGGCACCGCCATGGAAGTCTACCACATCAAGAAAGGCGGCACCTACCCCACCGACCTCTCCACTCTCGCAGGCGATAACGGCTATCTGAAAAAAGTCCCCGAACCGCCCACGGGTGCCGGTGCTTATACCGTAGGAAGCAAAGGCGAAGTCACCTGCACCTTTAATGGCGTCACCTACTCCTCCTTCGGCACATCGACGGAAAGCACGACCAGTGATACAGGGAAATAATCTACGCACAAAAGCGCGCCCTCACACTGATATGATCCCCCCTAAAGCAGACAACGTAAATAACCAAACTGCTTTAGGGGATTTTTAATGCCCAAATGAAACGCCGTGATCCCGGAGCGCAGGAAGTAGCGTATGGAGTACCGTGTTTCCCGTTTTCCGATGCCCTCCCGTTTCTTATTGACCGCAAACGAAAAAGATTTCTCGCTTGCGCTCGAAATGACAGTATGGGAAAGCTATGCAGGGACATGGCTCTCCCTCCTTCCTATGGAAGGAGGTGCCCCGAAGGGGCGGAGGTTGGCTCACACAGCGGAATAAAAAGGAATGGGTAAGGAGCATTTTCTCATATCGCCTTCCCAAGCACGGGGCGCGCTTTTGTGTGTGATTGACAGCTGATAAGCCTGCGTGCCTTGCAGGAAAGACCACTCTCCCATATCGTAAGCGTAAGCGTAACCGGTAACTGGTGACGAAAGAGGAAATGACCTGCCCCCCCAAAAATAAAACGGCAGCGCCCCCGATGCGGATGACATACCAGCAAGCAAAAAACACCAGCCATAAAGACTGGTGTTTTTGCTTGCCATAGCAGGTCTTCAAAAACAACTAGATGGGTGCTATTGGAATAAATAGAGAAGAGTCTTATCTCGGATAGCCTCCCTATGTACACGAAAAGGCCCAGACTTTATCTGAGCCTTTTCGAAGCCTCCAGGGAAATGATTATTTAGCCTGTTTTGCTTCCAGTTCTTCGATCTTCTTCTGCTGCTGATCCATCTTGTCCTGCATAGCACCGATCATTGCATACAGGTCAGCCGTGGTAAGACCAGCTTCCGTGTGCTTACCGGATTTACCGATTTTGAAGGTCACACCGACATTGTAAGCGTTATCACCGCTGGTCAAGGTCGTTCCCATGCTCAGCATGACATTTCTGTTCGGACGGTAGAATGCACCCAGAGCAAATGCATTCTCGCCTTTATAAAAACCACCTGCGGCAGCAATATCGAATTTATTGTCCGGATCATAGTCCAGTGGGTGAAGTGCAGCCAGAGCGGATGCCTTGGCGATGCCCTTATTCGCATCGGATTCCACCTGATTGATGCGGCTGTTCAGCGCATTATCGCCAGCAATGCGATCTGCGGTTTCCTTTTCGATGTTGTCCCGCAGCGTCTTGTCTGCATTTTCACGAGTTGTCTTTTCGTTTTCAAGCTGACCATTCGTTATGGTAATCTTATCCTGCAACCCCTTTACAGCCTCTTCACGTTTCTGAGTTTCTGTCTTAATGGCACCTGCATTAGAAGCGATATCATTCTTATTCTGTTCGACATCGCCCTTATCAGCCTTCTGATCCACTTTGGCAGTAAGCTTGTTCATCTCATTGACACGATCCATGCCCTCCTGCGCCATATCCTTCTGGAGCTGAGAGATCTGCGAGCCCTGTGTAGCAATAGCGTTTTTATTTGTAGTAACCTGTTTCTGTAAATCTTTTACCGCATTTTCACGAGTTGTCTTTTCGTTTTCGATCTGGCCGTTCACTACGGTGAGCTTATCCTGTAAGCCCTTCACAGCCTCTTCACGTTTCTGAGTTTCTGTCTTAATGGCACCTGCATTAGAAGCGATATCATTCTTATTCTGTTCGACATCGGCCTTATCAGCCTTCTTGTTTACTTTGGCAGTAAGATCGCTCGACTCATTGGCACGATCCATCGCATCCTGCGCCATATCCTGCTGGATCTGAGAGATCTGCGCGCCCTGTTTTTCTGCATTCTTATCGAGATTTTTCAGCGCGCCACCGATGGTATCATTTTTCTTAATTGCATACCCGTCTTGCGTATTATATTCGCCCTGATCCAGCTGACCGAAAATAGTTCCGATATCGTTCTTATTCTTTGCAATCTGATCCACTTGTTCCGCATTGAAAGCCTGATTGGAGGCGACGATCTTGTGCTGGAGATCAGCGATATCTCCTTTGTTCGCGGTAACCTGATTCTGTAAGTCATTTACCGCATTTTCACGAGTTGTCTTTTCGTTTTCGATCTGGCCATTCGCTACGGTGAGCTTATCCTGTAAGCCCTTCACAGCATCTTCACGTTTCTGAGTTTCTGTCTTAATGGCAGCTGCATTAGAAGCGATATCATTCTTATTTGCTTCTACATTGGCCTTATCAGCCTTCTGGTTTACTTTTGTAGTAAGCTTATTCATCTCATCGGCACGATCCATCGCATCCTGCGCCATATCCTGCTGGATCTGAGAAATCTGCGCTCCCTGTGTAGCAATGGCGTTTTTATTTGTGGTAACCTGATTCTGTAAGTCATTTACCGCATTTTTACGAGCTGTTGCTTCTGCGTTGATGTTTTCCTGCAGCTTCGTGTCTGCATTTTCACGAGCCGTTGTTTCTTCTTTATCTGCATTTTCACGAGTTGTCTTTTCGTTTTCGATCTGGCCATTCGCTACGGTGAGCTTATCCTGTAAGCCCTTCACAGCATCTTCACGTTTCTGAGTTTCTGTCTTAATGGCAGCTGCATTAGAAGCGATATCATTCTTATTCTGTTCGACATCGGCCTTATCAGCCTTCTTGTTTACTTTGGCAGTAAGCTTATTCATCTCATTGGCACGATCCATCGCATCCTGCGCCATATCCTGCTGGATCTGAGAGATCTGCGCGCCCTGTGTAGCAATGGCGTTTTTATTCGCTTCAATCCCAGCTTTGTTATCGGCAATACCCGTAGTATCAAGAGCATCGACTTTTGTCTGAAGACCTTCAATCTTCTGTTCTGCCTGCTGTACACGAGAAGTATAAGAATCTACCTTGGCTTCCAAAGTCGAAGTGTCTGCTGCCTGCGCGCCAACCACACCCCCTGCGATCGATGCAGCAGCCAAAATTGCCGAAATTAATTTCTTGTTTTTCATCATACCAATTCCTCCTAATGCAAACGCTTTCAAAAAAAGTAGAAACGCAGAATCCATGGGAAATCGTTTTAATATGGTTTAATTGTACTACCCCCCGATTTTCGTCTATATATAACTTTAAATTTAAGCTTTATCTAAAATTAGTTTTCTAGAACTATTCCACTATCCTGAAACATTATCACAAAACGCTGTAGAATAGTGCACAAACCGCCTTCACCGTCTGTCACACGATCCCCTTTTACAAGCGTTTTTCTGTTGCTACGTGACAGGAAAAAGCTTTAATGAGCAGTCTCGCCGCCTTTTTAACCCTGAACCAAATGAAAGCAAAGTAAAAAGAACCAATCCTAGGAGTGACCGGGAAACTTTATCTCGGCTGTCTTTCATGCCATAGTCACCCTATCCGCCCCTGCGGG
>ULRS01006542.1_pt1 | contig 14783 bp, 10 predicted proteins | sample 1955671 | NCBI WGS metagenome assembly ULRS01 (sample SAMEA4835689, study PRJEB28245) | human gut metagenome | biome: gut microbiome; material: fecal sample | place: Denmark | collected 2008
CATCCCGCAGGGATGACGGAGAGGTTTAATCCGTTCCCTGCAAATACCTCCGGATCTCCTTCTCCGCCTCCTGCACCTCTTCATGGAACATGCGGGCAGAAACACGGAGGGCACCATGGCCCAGGATGATGACCTGTTCCATGCCATCGGAGGTGGCCACGCGGACGCGGCGGCCCTTGCCGATCTCATGGGTGACACGCTCGATGAACATATCGGCGGTCTCGGCTTCCCGGGTGTAGACCACATGGATATTGTGGTACTGCTCTATGCTGCCGGGGCTGCCCGGCACACGGTAGGCATCGAACACAAGGATAAGCACGCACTTCTTAAAGCCCTGATAGTTGCAGAGGATATCCATCAGCCTATGGCGGGCCGCTTCCAGGCTCTCTTTGGAGAGTGCGTTCAGCTCGTCCCATGCAAAGATGATATTGTAGCCGTCCACCAGCAGGTATTCGGGCTGGATCTCCCACTGCTCGACGTTGAAATCAGGACGTTCCCGCTTCTGGGTGGGGCGGAACGCCGCCAGCGGGTCCCGCTTGATGGGCCCATAGGTCTGTTCAAAGATCTTCAGCAGCTCAGCATCCTCTTCCAAAGTAGCACGGTAGGCGGCCATCCGGCGGGGACGGGCCTGCACCGTTTCCTCGGTCTTTGCAGTCTTGCCCCAGCCGCTGTCCACATGCATGTGGCTGCGCACCTGCTCCCAGGGCACCACAAATCCGGCCCCGTGGGCGCAGAACACCGAATCCGCCGGGTTGTCGAGGTCGCGTTCCGGCTCATAGCCCGCGGCCTCGATGACCTCTGCTGCATTGTGGCAGGGACGGTAGCCGTCCAGCGTCAGGGTCAGGTGTCCCCTGCCCCGGGTGTAGCCCACCACCTCCATGGGGTAGCTGCGCATGGTGGAGGCCGGTGCGGTGCCGGTGAGCAGGGTGGTATCCCCGTCGGCTCCGGTCTCGGGCGGGTCAAAGCTGCCGCCCATGTTCTGGATATCGTTCATGGCGCGGCCCACGTTGTCAGAGGGCAGCTCCAGCCGGAAGGCATACCACGGCTCCAGCAGCTGGGTCTTGTGGATCTGGTCTGCCATCATCAGGCCCTGCCGGACGGCGCGGTAGGTCGCCTGCCGGAAGTCGCCGCCCTCGGTGTGCTTGAGGTGGGCGCGGCCCGCAATGAGGGTGATCTTCACATCGGTCAGAGGAGCCCCGATGAGCACGCCCAGATGCTGCTTTTCCTCAAGATGTGTCAGCACCAGCCGCTGCCAGTTCTTGTCCAGCACCTCTTCCCGGCAGTCGGCGGCAAACTGCATTCCGCTGCCCCGGGGCAGCGGCTCCAGCTTAAGGTGGACTTCCGCATAGTGGCGCAAGGGCTCGTAGTGGCCCACGCCCTCCATGGCTTCGGTGATGGTCTCCTTATACAGGATTCCGCCGGGGCCGAAGCTGACCTCCAGCCCGTACCGCTCGGCCAGCAGGCTTTTCAGCACCTCCAGCTGGATCTCGCCCATCAGCTGGACATGGATCTCGCCCAGGGTCTCGTTCCAGACCACATGGAGCTGGGGCTCCTCCTCTTCCAGCCGATGGAGCTTTCCCAGCGCGGCGTGCACATCCGCGCCCTCGGGCAGCAGCACCTGATAGCTCAGCACCGGCTCCAGCACCGGCAGGTCGCTGTCCCGTTCCGCCCCCAGACCCTCGCCCGGGCGGGCTTTGGTCAGGCCGGTAACAGCGCACACCTGGCCGGGGCCGATGCACTCTGCCAGCGCAAACTTTGCGCCGGAGTAGAGCCGCAGCTGGTTAGCCTTTTCGGCCCATGGCTCCCCGTCGACCTCTCCGGTGAGCTGGGCTTTCACCTTGAGCACACCGCCGGTCACCCGCAGCCAGGTCAGGCGGTTCCCCTGCTCATCCTGGCTCACCTTGAACACCTTGGCCCCGAAAGCTTCCAGCGCAGGGGCCGGGCGGGTATAGCGGTCAAGGCCCTCCACCAGCGCATCCACACCCTGCAGCTTCAGGGCTGAGCCAAACCAGCAAGGAAACACATGCCGCCGGGCAATGGCGGGGATGAGGTCGGTATCGGTCAGGCTTCCCCGGTCCAGCATCGTCTCCATCAGCCGCTCATCGCAGAGAGCCAGCGCCTCGTCCCGGTCGGCCTGCTCTGCCCCAAAATCCACAAAGCCATCCCCCAGCCGACGGTTCAGCTGGGTCAGAAGCGCTTCCCTGCCCGGGCCGGGCAGGTCCATCTTGTTCACGAACACAAAGGTGGGGATGCGGTACCGCCGCAGCAACCGCCAGAGCGTCTCGGTATGGCTCTGCACGCCGTCGGTGCCGCTGATGACCAGCACCGCATAATCCAGCACCTGCAGTGTCCGCTCGGTCTCCGTGGAAAAATCCACATGGCCCGGGGTGTCCAGCAGGGTAAAATCGGTATTGCCCGCCGTGAGGAGGGCCTGTTTGGAGAAAATGGTAATGCCGCGCGCCTTTTCCAGCGCGTCGGTGTCCAGAAAGGCATCCTTATGGTCCACCCGGCCCAGCTTGCGGATGGTGCCGGTGCCGTAGAGCAGGGCCTCGGAAAGGGTGGTCTTGCCGCTGTCCACATGGGCCAGAATGCCGATGACCAGCTGCTTGTGCTCTTGTTCCATGCCGCGGCCCCCTTACAGCACGCTGGCGATCAGCGCAGCAGCGACCAGCGGCAGGCCCAGCACCAGATTGGAGAGCAGGCTGCAATAGATGCGCTCCTCGGGTTCCAGCTCCTCAAAGGAGACGATCTTCTCATCCGCATAGTCGATGATGGAGCGGGTGGAGTGGATCTTTTTCTGCCGCTTGCCCATCCCCTTGAATTCCTCCAGCAGATGGTGGATGGTCACGCCATCCAGCCGCAGGTAGTCCACCCAGGCCCAGATGAGCAGCACCACGCCGCACAGAAAGCCCGGGGCCTCCCAGATGGTAAACGTGCCATCGCTGACATAGCGCTGCCACAGCAGCATCAGCACGGCTACAATGGAGGTGCGGGTCACGGTCTTATATAAAATAGGGTGGAACATGTAGCGTTTGTACATCGAGGTCAGTTTCTTCATGGTGCGCTCCTTATTGATACAGATACATTTTATTGTATCATGTTTTTGTGAAAAAAGATAGCTGTTTTGTGCGCACAGCGTGAACAGTTTCTCTCTTTTGCCTGTTCTTCACAGATATACAGCTCTTTCCATTTTATAGTAATTTTTTCCACATTCTTTTCCCATGAAAGTGTTTGTCACCGTTTTGTTTCCAATTCTATGCTGTGGCGGATTGACTTCTTTTCAGTAAAGTGCTAAAATATACAGTGGTGCGACTTTTGTCTTTCCTGTGCACTTTTTGGAAAGGCAGACAGCCTCACTGCGTTTAGGAAAAGGAAAAACGCGCGGCTCTGTCCGCGCAAGATCTGGGAGGATCATCCAATGAGCTTCAATTTTGATCGCCGCACCTTCCTGAAGGGTGCAGGTGCTGTGGGTGCCGCCAGCCTGCTGGCAGCCTGCGGCGAAAAGTCCAACAACACCGGCAATGGTGCTGCCGCCAGCGGCGCTGCTGCCCCCAACTCCACCGGCGCTACCCCCCTGAAGGAGTTCATCTCCTTTGAGAGCGGCAACCGTGAACTGGAAAGCTGGAACATGCTGTACACCCAGAAGGCTGAAGATGCCAACGTGGTCACCAACCTGTGGGACGGCCTGCTGAGCTTTGACCGCTACGGCAAGGTGGTGCCCGCCATCGCTTCCAGCTGGGAGCACAATGAGGATGCCACTGTCTGGACCTTCCACCTGCGGGACGACGTGGACTGGGTGGATTGCAACGGTGAGGTGAAGGCTCACCTGACCAGCAAGGACTTCCTGGTTGGTTTTGAATGGGTGATGAACGCCATCAAGAACGAGGCCAACAACACCTCCATGCCCAACGATACCATTGTGGGTGCTTACGAGTACTACGAGCTGACCAAGGAAGCCGGTGACGCTGCCGCTGACATGACCTACGAGGACATGCTGGCTGCCGGTGTGGGCATTGAGGCTCCGGATGATTACACTCTGGTGTTCACCTGCCCCAGCGCCTGCCCCTACTTTGATACCGTTGCCGCCTACAACAGCTTCTACCCCGTGGCCCCTGCTCTGATCGAGGAGCTGGGTGTCGATGGCTTCCGGAGCTGCGACAACACCACCATGTGGTACAACGGACCCTATGTGGTAGAGGAGTACATCCAGGGCAACACCAAGAGCTATATCCCCAACCCCAACTACTACGATGCTGCCAACGTCAGCCGCTTTGAGCGCTTCACTGTCACCATGATCAGCGACGGTTCCATCAGCCTGCAGCTGTATCAGAACCGCGAGCTGGACGAGGTGGATCTGGGCGAGAGCAACATCACCACCATTCAGTCCGATCCTTCCAACGAGTACAATCAGCAGCTGTGCGAGAAGCGTGCCAAGAAGTTCAGCTACTGCTTCATCTTCAACTACGACAAGAAGAACGTCGATGGCACCCCCGATGAGAACTGGAACAAGGCCATTGCCAACAAGGCCTTCCGTCAGTGCTTCTCCAAGGGCATGGTGCTGAACAAGTTCTTCGCCCGTTACAACCCCATCAATCCCCTGAAGTGTGAGAACGACTTCTTCACCATGAAGGGCCTGTGCTACACCTCTGACGGCACCGACTACACCAACCTGGTGGCCAAGGAGATGGGTCTGGACGGCGAGGCTTACGATGGCAAGACCATGAAGCGCCTGCGCGCCAACAACGGCGACATCACCGAGCTGAAGAAGCAGGCCATGGAAGAGCTGAGCGCCATTGGTGTCACCTTCCCTGTTCACTGCTCCTACTATATTCTGGCTGGCTCCACCTCCGCTCTGGACAGCGCAACCGTGCTGAAGCAGTGCTTCACCGACAGCTTCGGTGATGACTTCATCGTGCTGGATATCAACACCTTCGTGTCCTCCACCATGAAGGAAGTCGTGGCACCCAAGCTGCAGAGCTTCGTCCACATGGGCTGGGGCGCTGACTTCGGCGATCCCATCAACTTCCTGACCCAGATCATCGTTCACGACGACAATGCTTACTACAGCTGCAACATGACCAACATCGCAGGCATTGTGAACAATGGCCCCGCCAGCTACCAGACCGAGCTGGTTGCAGCCTACGAGAAGTTCACCGATCTGGTGAACGAGGGCCGTGCCATCGTTGACGACACTGATGCGCGCTACGCCGCATTTGCCAAGGCCGAGGCTTACTTCCTGGACGAGAACCTGATCTTCCCCACCGTCTACGATATCACCTGGTGCCTGACCCACGTCAACGAGTACAGCAAGATCAACGCAATGTATGGTCCCTGCAACTACAAGGCTGTGAACTGGGAGACCAGCGAGGAGGCTTACACCACCGAACAGTACGATGCGTTTGCTGCCGCATTCGACGCAGCCACTCAGGCCTGATCGAGTGAACCAATAGCAAAAAGCAGAACCGGACGTTTTTGAAGCGTCCGGTTCTTGTTTTGCTCCCTGACAGCACAAAACCCCGCCGCGCGGGAAAGCTCCCAGCACGGCGGGGTCATTGTGTTAAAATACAGGAAAGCGGTTCAGCTTACAGCTGGCTTTCATACTCCTTGCGGTAGCCTTCCAGCTCACGCTGGTTGCCATACACAAAGTGGCCGTTTGCGATCTCTTCCCAGACCGGCTTATCCACGCTGTAATCGTGGATCGAGGGGTCATAGACCAACAGCTTCTTGTGCTTTTCAAGGCTGGGGTCAGGGATGGGAACCGCGCTCAACAGGGCTTTGGTGTAGGGATGCAGCGGATGGAGGAACAGCTCCTCTGCCTCAGCCAGCTCCACGATGCGGCCCTTGCTGATAACAGCGATACGATCCGAGATGAACCGGACCACCGACAGGTCATGTGCAATGAACAGGTAGGTCAGGCCGCGGCTCTTCTTCATCTCGTTCAGCAGGTTCAACACCTGTGCACGGATAGAGACATCCAGTGCAGAGATGGGCTCATCGGCCACGATGAACTCCGGCTCCATGACCAGAGCACGGGCAATGCCGATGCGCTGGCGCTGGCCACCCGAGAACTCATGGGGGAAGCGGGAGGCAAACTCCGGCAGCAGGCCGACCTCATGCAGGGCGTTCATCACCTTTTCATGCAGGTCTTCCTGATCCTTGTAGAGATGATGGTTCAGCAGGCCCTCAGCAATGATATACTCCACCTTGGCGCGCTCGTTCAGCGAAGCCATGGGGTCCTGGAAGATCATCTGGATCTTACGGATGACCTCTCTGTCCAGTTCCTTGGAGATCTTGCCGTTGATCTTCTGGCCCTTGAAGAAGATGTCGCCGCCGGAGGTCGGGTTGATGCGGCAGATGGCACGGCCAATGGTGGTCTTGCCGGAGCCGGACTCGCCGACCAGCGAGAAGGTCTCGCCCTTATAGATGTCAAAGTTGACATGATCGACAGCAACAAATTTCTTCTTACCGGAGCCAAAGGTGATCTGAAGGTCTTTCAGCTCAATCAGCTTTTCGCGTTCAGCCATTTAAGTTGGCGCCTCCCATCTTTCCCATTTTCTCACGCAGGTTCTGGATGGAGTGCGGCCGCTCGATCTTGGGAGCGCGCGGGTCCAGATACCAGGTCTTTGCGGCGTGGGTCTCGGACACCTGGAAGAACGGAGGCTCTTGCACAAAGTCGATTGCCAGCGCATGCTTGTTGCGGGGCGCAAATGCGTCACCCTTGATCTCGTTGAACAGGTTCGGGGGAGTACCATCCACGCTGGGCAGGGCCTCACCCTTGGTGCCCAGCTGCGGCAAAGCCTGCAGCAGAGCCCAGGTGTAGGGGTGCCATGCGTCGTAGAAGATCTCCTCCACGGTGCCGTATTCCACGATCTGGCCGGCATACATCACGGCCACACGGTCTGCCACGTTTGCCACAACGCCCAGGTCATGGGTGATGTAGATAACGGACATGCCCAGCTCCTTCTGCAGGTCGCGGATCAGCTGCAGGATCTGTGCCTGAATGGTCACGTCCAGTGCAGTGGTGGGCTCGTCGCAGATCAGGATCTGCGGGCGGCAGGCCGCTGCAATGGCAATGACGACACGCTGACGCATACCGCCGGAGAACTCGTGGGGGTACTGCTCGTACCGACGCTCGGGGTCGGGGATACCCACCTTGCCCAGCATCTCGATGGCAGCCTTTTTGGCTTCCTCGCCCTTCAGACCCTGGTGATGCTCAATGCTCTCCTGGATCTGCTTGCCGATCTTCTTCAGCGGGTTCAGGCTGGTCATAGGGTCCTGCATGACCATGGCGATCTTCTTGCCGCGGACACCCAGCCAATCCTTCTCGGTGAACTTGGTCATATCGCGGCCTTCAAACATGATGGAGCCGCCGGTGATCTTACCGTTGGCATCCAGCATACCCACAAAGTTCTTGGTGAATACGGACTTGCCCGAGCCGGACTCGCCCACGATGGCAAGGGTCTCGCCTTCGTACAGGTCCAGCGAGCACTTGCGGATGGCGTTCAGCTTGCGGCCGCGCAGGCTGAAAGTGATCTCCACGTCTTTGGCAGAGATAATCGGTTGTCTATCCATTTACGTCTCTCTCCAATCTATCAAACGTGGTTGCGCGGATCAGCCGCATCCGACAAAGCGTTGCCCATGATATAGAAAGAAATGGAAATGATGGACACGATGGATGCAGGGAAAACCAGCAGGTACGGATAATCCAGGAAGAAGCCGCGCACCTTGCTCAGGATCAGGCCCAGAGAAGGCGTGTCGATGCCCAGGCCCAGGCCCAGGTAGGACAGCGTGGATTCCAGATTGATGGTGCCCGGGATGGACAGTGCCATACGCAGGATGATAACGGAGACCAGATACGGCAGGATGTTCTTGGTCAGCACGCGCCACAGCGGGGTGCCCAGGCAGCGGGACGCGAGGTTATACTCTCGGTCACGGAACATGAACACCATGTTGCGGACACGGCGTGCCATAGAAAGCCAGTTGATGGCGATCATGGAGATGGCCATGATCCAGAAGCTCTGGCCCACCATCAGGGCGATCAGGGTCATATAAATGATATAGGGCACATTGTCGATCAGGTTGTACAGCTCCGTGAAGAAGCGGTCCAGACTGCGCACATAGCCCCAGATCAGGCCGAAGATCACACCCACGATGCTCTCGCCCACGGCGACCACCAGAGCCAGACGGATGGAAACCTGGGTGGCATACCACACCTGGCACCAGTAGTCACGGCCCAGGTTGTCGGTACCGAACCAGTACTCACTGTTGGGCTTGATGAACGCCTTGCTGGAATCAGAGATCAGGGTGGTGTAGTGATACTTGCCGATGCCCAGCGCAATGAAGGAGAACACCGTCAGCGCCAGGAACAGGATCAGGCAGAAGACAGCGACCTTCTGCTTGAGGAAGTTCTGGATGACAGAACCCCAATAGGAATAGTTGGAGTAGCCGATGCGTTCAGCTTCTTCCGGGGAATAATCCACAAAGTAGAACAGTTCTTCGGGCTTCTTGCCCTCAAAATCCGATGCCTTAGCCATCAGCGAGCCTCCTCCTTTCCGGTCAGAGTAATACGGGGGTCAACCACCATCATCAGCACATCGCCCAGGAACACGCCCACGATGCCCAGCACAGCGTAGAGGATGACCAGGGTCTGCACAACGTTCAGGTCATAGCGCTGGATGGCATCCGTCAGCAGGGGGCCCATGCCGGGAACGGAGAAGAACCGTTCCATCAGCAGGGAGCCGCCCACCGTCAGCAGGATGGACTGGGGGATATACTGCACCATGGGAACCATGGCGTTGCGCAGAACATGCTTAAACATGATCTCGCGGGAGCTCAGGCCCTTGACACGGGCCAGCTTGATATAGTCGCGGGTCAGCTCATCCACCATGTAGCGGCGGGTCCACAGGGCATAGCCTGCAATGGATGCCAGCGAAAGGCAGGTGATGGGCAGCACGCTGGAAGCACTCACATTGCGGGTGGAGTACAGCGTGGGGAATCCCAGGTACTTGGAACCAAAGACCAGCACCAGAGAATACGACACCAGCGACGGGACCGCGTTGACGAACACGGTGTAGGCCGTGCCGATCCAGTCGAATACTTTGTCCTTGAATGCCGCCTGCAGGATGCCCATCAGCACACCGACCACCAGAGAGATGGCGGACGCCGTGAGGCCCAGACGCATGGAGACACCAAACTTTTTACCAATGACCTTGACCACCGGGGCACCGTTCTGGATGCGGCGGGAAGTGCCGAAATCCAGATGCAGCAGGCTGTTGTAGAACTTGACCAGCTGGGTGGGGATGGGATCGGTCAGGCCAGCTGCTTCCAGAGCGGCGGTCTTCTGCTGATCGGTAAACTTCATGAGCTGTTCCTCAGTGAAGTAGTAGTCCGTCGGCAGGCAGCGCATCATCAGGAAAACTGCTGTTGCGATCAGAAAGATTGTTACAAGCGACTGGAGCAGCCGCTTAACCGTGTATTTTAACATGTTATCGAACCCTTAACTTTTATTTCTACCCTTTCGGGCGGGGAAACGGGGAACTTAAGCCTTGGTAGCTGCGTCGAATGCAGCGGCGAACTCCTCGTACTGCTCGGTGGTGTAAGCCTCTTCGCTGGTCTCCCAGTTGACAGCCTTGTAGTTGCAGGGACCATACATAGCGTTGATCTTGCTGTACTCGTTGGCGTGGGTCAGAGTCCAGGAAACATCGAAGTAGCAGGGGCAGGCCAGAACGTTGTTCAGCATGCTGGCCTCAGCCTTTGCGAAGGCAGCGTAGCGGGCATCGGTATCATCAACGATGGCCTTTGCGGTGTTGACCAGATCGGTGAACTCCTCGTAGCAGGCCACCAGATCCTTCTGCCAGTCAGCGGGGCCGGCCTCGACGACCTTGGCGATGTTGGAGTAGTACCAGCTGTAGTAGGCGTTGTCGTCGTGCAGGATCTCCTGACCAACGAAGTTGACGGGATCGCCGTAGTCAGCGCCCCAGCCGTTGATGACGAAGCTCTGCAGCTGAGGATTACGGACTTCCTGGGTGAGGGAAGAAACGTAGGTCTTGATGTCCAGCACGATGAAGTCATCGCCGAAGCTGTCGGTGAAGCACTGCTTCAGGACGGTTGCGCTGTCCAGAGCGGTGGAGTTGCCGGCGATGATGTAGTAAGCAGCGTGAACGGGGAAAGTGACGCCGATGGCGCTCAGCTCGTCCATGGCCTGCTTCTTCAGATCCGCGATGTCGCCGTTGTTGGCGCGCAGACGGATCATGGTCTTGCCGTCATAAGACTCCTTGTCGAAGCCCATCTCCTTGGCCACCAGAGTGGTGTACTCCGCACCCTGGGTGTTGTAGCAGACGCCCGGCATGGTGTAGTAGTTGTTCTCGCACTTCAGGGGGTTGATCTTGTTGGTACGTGCATACCAGTTGGTCAGCTCCAGACCCTTGTAGAAGCACTGACGGAAGGCGGTGTTTGCAATTGCCTTGTTCCAGTTGTCGTCGGGGGTGCCGTCCTCGTTGTTCTTCTGATAGTTGAAGTGCATCTGGTAGCTGTACTTCTTGGGACGCTTCTCACACAGCTGAGCATTGTACTCGCTGTTGGGATCAGCCTGGATGGTGGTCAGGGTGCTCTCGCCCACATCCATCTCGTCCAGCTCACGGTTCTGGTACAGCTGGAAGGTGACGGTGCCGTCGCTGATCATGGTGACGGTGAAGCGGTCGAAGCGGGACACCTCGTCAGCTGCATAGTAGTTGGGGTTAGGGATGTAGCTCTTGGTGTTCTGGCTGATGAACTCCTCCACCACATAGGGACCATTGTACCACATGTTGGTGTAATCGCATGCACGGAAGCCCTCAATGCCCAGCTCGTTGATCAGATCCTCAGAGACGGGGTAGAAGCTGGTGTAGGCAGCAACGGTATCGAAGTAGGGGCAGGGATCCTTGCAGGTGAAGACCAGGGTGTAGTCATCCGGAGCCTCAACGCCCACGCCTGCATCCAGCATATCCTGGTAGGTCAGGTCGGCAGCAGCATCGCCCATATCGCTGGTCTTCTGATAGTAATCAGCAGCACCGGTCAGGGTCTCGTTGGGCATGGAGGTGTTGTTGGCCTGGTTCTTGGCTGCGTTCAGCACCCACTCCAGACCCACGAGGAAGTCCTTGGAAGTCAGGTGAGCCTTGACCTCGCCGTTCACATCCACCCAGTCCACATCGTCGCGGAGGTTGAAGGTCCAAACGGAAGAGTCCTCATTGTGGCTCCACTCCTTGGCCACAGAAGGCACAGCCTTGCCGTAGCAGTCAAAGCTCAGCAGACCTTCCCACAGGTTGGTGGTGACATTCATGTCGGAAGCCATCTGGCTGTACAGCATGTTCCAGCTCTCCAGCTCACGGTTGGTGCTCTCCCAGGAGATGAACTCCTTCAGCGGGGTAGCGCCGGTGGTGTTGGGAGCGCTGGTAGCACCAGAGGAAGCGGCGGTGGAGCTGCTGCCAGAGTTGCCGCCGCAGGCGGCCAGAATGCCGGCGGCACCAACGACACCGGAAGCCTTCAGAAAGCTGCGGCGGCTGATTGCATGAGACTCGTAGTTGTTGTTCATTGTGTTTTCCTCCCTATAATAATTCCGTGCTTCAGTGCATGGTGCAGGGCGGGATGTCCTGCTGTTTTCCCACTATTCTGCGGAGGTTTTTTGAATCCTGTATTGCCAGGGAATACAAAAGAGCGCAGAAACAGACCCCTCTGTCTGCACCTGTGCTCCTCCCGCAAAACCTTAACACGTCATATATTGTACCATTGAAATAAAAAGATGTCAATGGAGCACACACAGCTTTTTCTTCAAAAAGCAAAGTCTGCCGTGCAAAAACGATGAAATATATTTGCTTTTACATGGTAAAGCGTGCAGGAAATTTAACAGACAATGCTGCGGACAAAACAACCGGAATTGTTCTTGTCAAAAAGACACCGTATTTTCTGCTTTATATTCTAAAAGAGCAGGCGCTCCACGCTTTGCGAAGAGCTCCTGCTTTTGGAAAACCGAATTATTAAAACAAGTCACCGAGCCAGAGCGTTCTGGATCTTTGCAAAATCCTCCAGCGTCAGGGCCTCAGGACGGATGCGGGCATCAAAACCGGCGGCTTCAATGGCAGCGGTCACGGCATCCTTGGGCATCCCCAGGCCGCTGGCAATGGCATTGGCCGCAGTCTTGCGCCGCTGGCCAAAGGCCGCGCGGACAAGGGCAAAGTAGCCCTCCTCGTCCTCCACCTGCACGGCGGGGGTGGGGCGGATCTCCATCCGCACCACAGCGCTGGTCACCTTGGGGGCCGGGTAAAAGCTGCCCGGGGCGGCAGTGAACATCATCTTAGAGGTCGCGTAATAGCTCACAGCACAGCTGATAGCACTGGAGGCCCGGGTGCCCGGGGCGGCGGCCAGACGATCGGCAGCTTCCTTCTGCACCATCACGGTCAGGCTCTCGATGGGCAGGCGGTCACCCAGCAGCTTCATCACAATGGGGCTTGTGATATAGTAGGGCAGGTTGGCGCAGACTGCCACCGGCATCCCGGGGAACTCCTGCGCGATCAGGGCTTTCAGATCCACCTTGAGCACATCCTGCAGCACCAGCTTGAAATTGTCCACACCGGCCATGGTCTCGGCCAGCAGGGGCGGCAGGCGCTCGTCCACCTCGATGGAGACCACCTTTGCCGCCCGCTTTGCCAGCTCCCGGGTCAGCACGCCGATGCCGGGGCCGATCTCGAGCACGCCGTAGCGCTTGTCCACGCCGCTGGCATCCACGATCTTGGGGGGCAGGCCGGGGTTGACGATAAAGTTCTGGCCAAAGCCCTTGGAGAGGGCAAAATCATATTTTTCGCACAGGGCGCGCACATAAGACAGGTCGGTCAGTTCGGGCATGGCTCTATCCTTTCTTTTCCAAAATAACCCTCTCCGTCTCGCTTCGCTCGCCAGCTCCCCCAAAGGGGGAGCTTTTGACAAAACCGCAAACTTTGCATGAATTGCCAAGACCTCGCCCTTCGGGAGAGGTGGCAGCGCGTCAGCGCTGACGGAGAGGGTTGTTCTCTTATTCTTGACTACTGGATGCAGTGCTCTCCCCTGCTGCTTCACTTTCGGTGGGCGCGGTCTCTGCCGGAGTGCTCTCGGCAGATGCAGCCTCAGCGTCCCCCTCTGCTACGCTCTCGGCGGCGGCACTGTCGGCAGCTTCACTGGAGGCCGCTTCGTTGACACCGCTCACGGTGGTGGTGCCGCTCATCTGCTGGGCAGTGCTCACGGCACGCTGGATCTGGGGATCGTTCTCCACAGTGTAATCATAGTATGCGGTCTGCTCGTCCGCAGTCAGGGGGCGCTCCACATCCACGGTCAGGCCGGTGCCGTCAAAGCAGCTGCCGTCGCCGCAGACCAGCTTTGCCACGGTGACCACCACGGCACTGCCATCGGACAGGCGCTGGGGACTGCTCTGGATGGTGCCCTTGCCCTGCGTGGTGGTGCCCACCAGACGGGCACCATTCAGGGTGCGCAGGCTGCTGGCAAAGAGCTCCGCAGCGCTGGCGGTGCTGCCGTTGACCAGGCAGACAACAGGCAGGTCGATCCGGGATTCGCTGGTGCTGGTGCCCAGCAGGGTCTGGGTGCCGTTCTTGTCCTCAGCAAAGGCCAGCGTGCCCTCCGGGGCGATCAGGTCGATGCACTGAATGGCATCGTCCAGCAGGCCGCCGCCGTTGTCGCGCAGATCAAACACCAGGCTGCCCGCGCCGTTGGCGCTCAGGCTGCGGATGGCGTAATCCAGCTCGCTTGGGGTGGTGGAATCAAACTGGCGGATCCGGATGTAGCCCACATTGCCCTGCACCATCTGGTAATCCACGGTGGTGGAACTGTAGCCGGAGTGGGTCAGGTCAGCGGTATGCTCGGCGGCCTCGCTGTCCAGCCAGGTCACATTGACGGTGGTGCCGCTCTCGCCGCGCAGGCGGGTCTGGATGGCATCCACGCTGCTCATGCTCTTGACATCGGTGCCGTCCACGGCGGTGATGTAGTTGCCGACCTGAATGCCGGCCTCCTTGGCGGGGGATTCATCGTAGACCTTGATGACCTTGGCATAGCCGGACTGATCCACAGCCAGCTCCACGCCGATGCCGATCAGGGTGCCGTTCTGGGTATTCATCAGCTCCGTATAGGCGGTGGCGCTGAAATAGCGGGCGTACTTGTCGCCGGTGCCCAGCAGGTAGCCAGCCGTCAGGCGGTCGTAGAGGGTGGTCTCATCGATGGGATAGTAATCGTTGCTGCGGACATAGCGGTCCACCTCAGCGATCTTGTTGTACATGCTTTCCTTTTCCTTCACGCTGGAAACGGTGCTGTCAAACAGGCGCATCGCCACCAGCATGGTAATGGAAAAGGTAACGGTCATGGCCAGGATGACGATGCTGACCGCCATGCCGACCGATATCTTACGGTTCATCTTCTTCCCTCCTCTGTCAGACCAGCAGCATCATAACCACGCTGCCCAGCATGGAAAGTGCAAAGATCCCTGCCAGGATCAGACAGCCCACGCGCAGGATGCGCTTGCGTTTTTCTTCCTTCATAAGCCCTGACGGCCTCCTTTGATACAATGCAGATTATTTCATGGGGATATAACCACGGGGGTTGACGGCATTGGCCTTGGAGCCGCCCTTCCAGACCTCCAGATGGAGGTGGTTGCCGGTAGAGTTGCCGGTGCTGCCCACATAACCGATGATCTCGCCCTGCTGGACATACTTGCCCGCCGAGGTAGCGACCGACCGCATGTGGCCGTACAGAGTGCTGTACTGGTTGCC
>ULRS01068867.1_pt1 | contig 14466 bp, 8 predicted proteins | sample 1955671 | NCBI WGS metagenome assembly ULRS01 (sample SAMEA4835689, study PRJEB28245) | human gut metagenome | biome: gut microbiome; material: fecal sample | place: Denmark | collected 2008
TGAACCAGTTAACGTTTGCATAAATACCGGGCTTATACCCCGCTGCCGCAATTTGACCGCAGAAGGTCTTTGCGATCGATGCGAGTTTAGAGGGATCGTTAAATGGTGTCCACTTGGGCGAACCATCGGCATTTGTTTCTCGCTCTTCCAAGTCATAGTAAACGGGAAGAGTGGGTGAATGGCCCTTAAGGGCACTTAGCATCAAGCGCGCCTCGGCCTGGGCTTCATCCTCGTTGCGCGCATAGGAGTAAAGGTACACGCCATACGGAATTCCCAAACGCTCGCACTCGCTCACGTTGCGCTTAAAGTAATTGTCCAGCCTTCCGCCGTTTGTATCACCAGCAAAGCCGACCCTTAGAATCGCAAAGTCGATACCGGAATCTTTCACGGACTGCCAATTAATAGTTCCGTTGTGCTCGCTCACATCGATTCCCTGCGCCGTTGCACCCTCAGGCATGCTGTGCATTGCGCGGCCTTCGAAATCTGCATTTGCGCCATAATCGTCAGGAAGATCGGAGCGGAGGGAACCGTCGACATAACGCCATGAGTTCTCAGCGAGGGGGGCCTCGATGTCATCATCAGACGCCTCGTCAGAAACCTCATCAGTAGCTGCATCGGCAGAAGCAGATTCGGCATCCGCAGCCTCGCTTGAATCAGGCGTCGAGGAGTCCTGGGCAACCGAATCGCTCTCCGCCTGATCGCCAGACGTATCCGCAGAGGTGTTAGAAGCGCTCTCGGTCGCAGGCTGCGATACCTTAGACTCTTCCTGAGCCAAATCGAGTGTTTCGGCATACAGCGCAAAAGGCTGGAGCACGCCAGAGAGCCCAAATACAAGGGAGAGAAATAATGCAACGCAGCACTTTAGTCGATTCATAGACATCCATTCGCCCTGATTAATCGTAGATACTCGAATTATAACAGCCTGAGTGGCGCATTTACGTCCATGGTCCATCTCAGCGCGAGGGATGCACCGCCGTCTCGATTTAGAACCGTTCGAGAATCTCCTCGGCATTCTCTCGCAGATAGATATCTAGGTCCGGGACGGCAAACTGCACGTAACCCCTCTGCGGCGCCTGAATAACCTCTCTTTGTAGCAATTTAGCCCTAATTGAGCTGATCTCATTAGTCTTTTTGCCCATGCGCTTAGCAACCTCGGCTGATTTGGACTGTTGCTTATCCTCGCACATGGCCAAAAGGTATTTGATATCGTTGAGCCCCAGTCCAGAAATCGCGGGCTCGTGAACAACATCGTGAAAACGAGCTTCTGCCAGTGCAATGCCTTCGGCAACATCGCGCTCACTCACGATGGCGCTTTTGGCACGATGCAAATTGGCTCGTTGCCAAATGGAGTAACCGACCAGTTGCACCAGATAGGCATAGCCCTTAGTGGCCTCAGCGGCTCTCGACAGAAGATCGTCCTCTACGGACAAACCAGTCGCGACAAAGCTGTCGCCCATAGAGAGCGCCACCTCCACCTGGTTGATAGGCGCCAGATCTTCGGGGAGGGCACGACGCAAGAACGTAAGCGCCTTGCCGTTAATAAGATCCATAACACCGGCGGGTAAACCGGCAAAGGCAAGTGCGATATCTACTTTTTCCCCTATCAAAAGCTGAACCGTAGACGCAATGGCGCGCATATCGTCAATCGGGGCGTCCTGAACTTCATCGATGGCAATAAAAAGGCCCTTGGATGACTTCGCTGCCGAACTCAGCAACTTTCTAAGGCTCGGCTCTTTGGGCGCAACGTCAACTTTCGCCGAAACAAAGCCGGCGTTTACGCCGACCGAAGCATTGGCCGCAAGGGAAGAATCAGCAACCTGATCCCTCAAGTCCAGCAATAGGTTAGGGCCGGCAGAGACAATAGCGGTCTTCCAACCAAGCTCTCGTGCACGATCCCTAAGGTCGCAGAGCAAAACAGTTTTCCCGGAGCCCCTCGGCCCGGCAATGCGCATGAGCCTCGCAGGTGCACCAATTCCCGCATTCAAACTCTCGGTAAACTCAAGGGCGATATCATCACGACCAATTATGCGCGGAGGCTCAGCGCCGGCAGTGGGACGAAAGGGGTTATGGAATGCTGTGACGCTCACTTATTTGCCTTCCTAGGGAATCGATTAACAGTCAATCATTGCTTATATTTCTATCGTAGACTATATCGGATAATATCGAGTTATATAAGCCTGTATAAACTTATCGCGGAAGTATCGAGCTTTCGTAATTTGTCTTAGTAGGTAGTCCAATGTTGCTTTCTTCCAAGCTCATAGCGAAAGAAAGTTAAGCACTTCCTAAAAACCATTGCCTTAGACCGAGAAATACTCGCTCTCGGAGGATAGGTTCGGTCCCAGCCACGGATCGCCCGTCAAGAAGAACTCCGGCCAGCGCTGCATGAACAGCGCCTGCTCGCGTTTCCATCGGCGCAGCTTTTCCTCGTCGGCCTCTTCCCTGCCGCGCGAGGTGAACTCGTAGTGGTACAGCTCGGAATAGGGCGTAAAGATGGTGCGGTAGCCCGCCTCCCAAACGCGCAGGCAAAAGTCCGCATCGTTAAAGCCGACTGCGAATTCCTCGTTGTAGCCTCCGACCTGCTCAAATACGTCGCGTCGGACCATCTGGCAGGCACCCGTTACGGCGCTAAAGTTGCCCGGCCGCACGGCGCGCGCAAGATAGCCCTCGCGCTTTGCCGAGAAATCCTGGCTGGCATGGGCAAGTGCGCCGCGCACGCCGACCAAAATGCCAGCGTGCTGCACCAGATGATCGGCAAAATAGAGCTTGGCACCAACCACGCCCGCATCGGGACGCTGCAGATAGCCCATCATCTCTTCGATAAAGTCGGGAGTTATGACCTCGGTATCATTGTTCAGCAGCAGTAGATAGTCGCCCTTGGCATGCTCAACGCCAAAGTTGATAATCTGGGAGTAATTGAACTCGCCCGGCCAGTACACAACGCGCGCGTCGCCCTTGCCTTCGGATGTCGCAGCCACGCGCTCTGGCAGGGATTCGTAATACGCAAACGTCTCCGGGGCTTCGCTGTTGTTCTCCACCAAGACGATCTCATAATTGGTATACGTGGCCTTCTGGGCAATCGACATCACACAGGCATCGAGCGTCTCAACGTGGTCCTTGGTGGGAATCACAATGCTCACCAGCGGCGCAGGCTCCGGCAGCGCATAGCGCATGCGATAGACAAACGGCGTCTCGGTCTCCTCGACTGTTCCGCGAACGCCCAGCGACTCAAAGTGGCGCTGCAGCGCAAGGCGCCCGGCCTCGATGGCATACGGCTTGCTATCCGCAGAACCATCGGCGGTAGAACCGGGATGCACGCGCCAGTGATACAACACGTGGGCAATATGCTCAAACCGTGCGCCCGATGAAAGGCAGCGAAGCGTCAGATCATAATCCTGGGCGCCTGCGACATCTTCCGGCGACATGCCGATGCGATCGATAAGTACCTTCTCCACCATCAGAAAATGCGTCACGCAGTTATGGCTATAGAGCAGGTCGACGTTGAGTTGCGTCTTAAAGACCGGCTGACCCCACTCCCCCGTTTTCTGGAACATGTCCTCGTCACAGAACAGGACCTGCGAACGCTCCCCCTCTGCTGCTTTGTTCAACGCGGCGATATAGCGGAACAGCGCATCCGGCTCCAGAATGTCGTCATGGTCTAAGAATGCGATGTAGTCGCCCGACGCCTGCTGAATGCCGGCGTTGGTGTTGAGCACAATGCCGCCGTTGCCAGGCAGCTCAACACGACGAACCCGCTCGTCATTGGCGGCGGCCGCAAGATTGGACACCGCGTCCCATTCGGGCGAGGCGTCCATAAGCAGCAATTCCCAGTTGTCGTAGCTCTGGGATAGCACAGAGTCCAGCAGCTCACGCAGGTAGACCCGATCGGTCTTATAGCACGGCACCACAATGCTCACGAGCGGTCGGTAAGCAAAAGCCGCCAAAGCAACGTGCTGGCACGCCAGGTCGCCCGGCTTCGCGCGATGCTGCTCAAACCAGCGTCGATAAGCGGCGTCGTCCGCGCGTGCATCCTTCATGCGATTCCAGCTGTCGTCGACAATGCCGTTGTACAGACGACCATCCATGGCGCAAAACCCGCTCCGAATCTGGCCCGTGGGATCACTCACAATCGCGACAAAATCTCGTATATCCTGAGGCATCTCAACGCTCAGATACGTTTTATTGACGCGGCAACCGTTGAGCTGCGGCACATCGACCTGCGACTCAAACACATGCACGGTGGCATCAATCGCATTCATGTGCGTATCGAAGATCTGGAGCTCAGGGGCGCACTGGGGATCTCCCGCCCACTTGACCTCATAGCGCCAAACGGCGCCCTCATCTGCCGCTAAATAACGAACGGCATCGATCTCGTAGCGGCCGCAGCACTCGCCGCGCTGCGCATCGCGAACGAGCGCGCACATCGCAGGCTTTGCTTTGTAGTTAATCTTAGATTCCAACTTGGCAATACGACTATCAAGGCGAATAGAGCCCAACCTTTTGTCGCCGGACGTAAATGAGATATCAATTGTAGAGCCGTCCATAAACGGAAGCACCAAGACAGCGAGTTCGCGCTCATAATCGGCAACGGAGGGACAAAGCGCAAGCACACGGCCATGATCGACCGGCAGTACCAAAGACGGAACGCAAGCGCCATCGGTCGTCGCATAAGCAAAAGCCTGGGGACCCTCCTGCTCAATAAGCCCCGCGATATCCTGGCCGACAAAACGAAGCAGCACGAACAGGCGGCCCTGGCTGCGGCAAAGCGCCAAACGCTTGATACTCATCTACACTTCTCGCTTTCCCAGGGCGTTCGCAGCCATGCGCTTGCACGCGCCCAGGCGCCCAAATCTCAAGACGTCGTAATTGAACATGAGCTTTTTGCACAAACGAGCAGCAGGAGCCTTACCGACAAGCGCCGCACGCACCATGGCGGCAACAGAAGGATCGCATTGCGCAAGCGCAGCATCACTGCCCACGGCAGAACTGTCAAGCGCCGCGGTAACGGCAGCGAACACCTTGCCGCAGCCCGAGCCCAGGAGCCTGAGCGCATCGTACAGCACCAGATCACACAGTAAGTACGCCAAGTCATCGGCATACTGGGCATCGAGCCCATCACGGCGCCAATCGGCCAGCACCGCGGAGTATATCTTCACGTGCTCAAGCAAACGCGTCTCATCGTCATAGCGCATGGTGTCCATGAGCGAGCCCTTGCGTGCCACGCGATAGTCGTACAGCTTGTTCGAGATAAGCGCGGTTTTGCGCGAACGACCATAGACGGCAAAATCAAAGACCTGATCCTCGCCATACTTAACGGTTTCGTCGAACACGATCCCGTTGCCCAGTAAAAAAGCGCGCTTACAAGCGGTGCGCCATGCAAAGGGGCGAGACGCTTCCTTAAACAGCAGGTCGGAGCTATAGCCCTCAAACGAAACGTCGCGCGGGCTCAGCACATAGTTAAGCCACGGATAGCCCGCCTCCACCGGATACGGGTTCGCGCCAAAGGTCAAAACGTCGCAATCTTCACGCTCAAAGGCATCGACGATCACGCGGCACGCATCGGGCGTAAAGCGGTCGTCGGAATCCAAGAACGCGACGATAGGAGCCGAGGACGCAGCGATACCTGCATTGCGGGCGCTCGACAAACCACCGTTGGGCTTATCGACAAGCTTAAAACGCGTGTCCCTTTCGCAATAGGCAACGGCGATGTCGCGCGACCCATCCGGCGAGCCATCGTTGACCAGAACACCTTCCCAACCGGGCATATCCTGCGCGAGTAGGGAGTCCAGGCACCATGACAGGCACTCCTCCACCTTGTAGATGGGAACGACGACGGAAATCTTAGGGGTAGCCATAATCACGCGCTCCTACTGTGCCGCCGGCACGTCGTCGGGATGCGGATTATCACCGTAGGCGCGCTGATACGTCAGCACGCGCCAAACCAGCGGCAGGCCGCCGATCTTAAAGTAGTGCTTAAACGTATTGAGCTTGCCCGGCTTCTTAAAATCAAAGCGCGAATCGATATAGGCACGGGGCGACTTGACCATCAAACGCAGGTCGGTCTCGCCGCGCGGATCGAACAGTGACAGGTCAAAGCGACCAGCATCCCAATCGGCCTTGAGCTCGGGCGATGCCTTCTCCCAAAACTGCTCGCGCAACCCATCGACCAGACGCTCATCATTCCAGCGGTACGTATCGACCTTCATGCGCATTAAAATGCCCTGAAGCCGAGCCTTAAGCTCGGGGCGCCCATCCAAAAAGCGCTGCATCTCGGCATATTCGTCGCACACGCAAAACACCTTGTTGGGCGAATTAACGGAACTCTTCTCGTTGTCTTGGCGATAGCACAAAATGGGATCCGCAATAAACGCAGCGCGCTCGGCGCATGCCCAGACCTTAAAGTTAAAACCCGCATCCTGATACGAGGCGCCCGGCGTGGGAAGGAACCGAATCTGATTGTCGTTGAGGAACTCGCGCCGATAGATAGCCGACCAAATGGAAGGCTTGCGATAGAAAATGCCCGGGCGATCGACGGGGCGATACGCGGCGCCCGTCATATGCTCGTCAATAATTCCAAACAGCTCGCGGCGCTCGCTGGGCGCAGACCAGTACAAGTAAAAGTCGCCCTTAACGACATCAGCATGCTCGGCGTCGGCCTTGGCAACCAGCTTTTGAAGCGAATCCTCGAACATAAAGTCATCGGACTCCAAAATGCCCACGTACTCGCCACGCGCCATCTCCAGGCCGCGGTTCATCGAGTCGCCGTAGCCGCTGTTGGCCTTGTCAATAATCTTGACGCGCGCATCGCGCTCCATGTACTCGCGAATGATATCCGGCGAGCTATCGGTAGATCCGTCGTTGATGCAGATGATCTCGATGTCCTTGAGCGTCTGAGCAATGGCTGAATCGAGGCACTCGTGCAGGTAGCGCTCAACGTTGCAGATGGGAACAAGCAGCGAAACTTTAGGGGTATCAGAGTTCTGCAAGAGAACCTCCTGTTGAATAGCGTGTAACAGGGATATTTTAGCAGCGAAGCAATGGCGCGCGGCAGCGCCCAGAATTAGATAAAGCGTTCCAGGCAGGCCTTGAGACCGCGGGTCGAAAGATAGAACAGCGTGGCGTCTGCCATCGAAACGCCCGAGGTCGCCGCAGCGAGCTTATGGGCAACACGGCAAACGGCGCCCTTAGCAGGCATATCCGCCCACTCCGTTCCCAAAAACGTCGTGAAATCCATATTGACGCGACCGGCCACGCGACGGAAACCATCGGCATCCAAGCGCGCCAAATCAAACACGAGAAGGTCCAAGAACCAGGTGATCAGCTCTCCGGGGCACAGGTCCAAAAGGCCGTAACCCGCCCAATCTTCCAAAACTTCCTCGAGCATCTTCATGTGTGCGTCGAGCTTTTTGGCGCGGGCCTCGGCACTGTTGAACTCGTGCGTCGCCGATTCGTTCTCCATCACGTAGTGGTAGAACCTGTCCGGCATGACAACAGTCTTTGAGGCCAGCGCGTAAGCTGCGAACTGGAACACAACGTCCTCGCCCAAGGCCAAGCCAGAGGCGAAGCGAATGCCTTCGCGATTGAGCAGCTCGCGCGAAAAAGCCGCGCGGCATGCATAGGGCTGTGCATTTGCGTGGAACAGTAACTGGGGGTCACGGGCGCCAAAAGTGCCCGCCTTGGGGCTCATGAGTTGCCGGACCCGCTTGGGTGCGGCGTCGGACGGCTCGCAGACGCCGCCAAAAACGGCGACCTCGGCATCTGCAGACTCCATGGCATGCAACACGCACTCGACCGTCTGGGCGTCGATGTAATCGTCGGCATCTATAAAGAAAACCACCTCGCCCTTGGCGGCATCGATACCGGCATTTCGAGCGCACGAGACGCCAGCGTTTTCCTGGTCAATCACCAGCACACGGTCGTCGGCCTGCGCAATTTGACGCAAGACACTCAGCGAATCGTCAACCGAACCGTCGTTGACACAGACAACCTGAATCGAGCGCTCGGACTGTGTCACCAGCGAGTCGAGGCATCTCTGAATGGAGCGCGCGGAGTTGTATACGGGAACGACAATAGTCGCTTTGGGAATCGAGGCCTCTCCCATACCGACCTACCCCCTCAGCGATTCAATGAGGAAGGCGGCGACCACGCCGGGGCCTCCAACCGATGCGTAGTACTTGGCGCGTCCCAAGGCACCATCCGTCGCAAAAGTCGGATGCTCGTCAACCCAGCCCTCAGGATCTTTGAGGATGGCAGCAAGATTCGCGCGCTTCCACGGCTTAAGATCGTCCAGCGAAAACTCCCCGGCGTCCAAGGCCGCTTGGAATTCCTTGGCCATCTGCACCAGGAACTCCTTATAGAACTTGGGTGCCAAGCGCACATAGTTCCACATATACGAATCGTATTTAATGAGCTGATTGAACTTGAGCATGCGGGCGACGTCATCGATTGCGTGGTCGCGAGCATAATCTTCTTGGATCCAGCGCTCGATTTCGGCATACTCGGTATTGACGCAAAAGACCTTAGCCGAAGAATTGACCGAGGAGTTCTCGTTGTCCTGACGATACGAAAGCACGGCATCGTGCAGGTAAACGGCCTTGTCGGCGCATGCGATCGCCTTAAAGGCAAACGACGTGTCCTGAAAGGATGCTCCCGGAGTCGGCAGGAACTTGATGCCGTTGCGCTCAAGAAAATCACGGCGGTACACGGCCGACCAAATCGACGGCTTTTGCTTAAAGAACTGCGTCGTATTGCTCGGGTGCACCGGCTTGCCACAGTCCCTTGCCTTAAACATCTCGTGCAGCGAACGGCGCTCCTCGGGCTTGGACCAGTAGAAGTCAAAATTCGCCTTTGCAAAATCGGCACCGAAGCGCTCGGCCGCCGACACGAGTTTTTCCAGGGCGTCGAGCGCCATAAAGTCATCGGACTCCAGAATGCCCACGTACTTGCCGCGAGCCATCTCCAGGCCACGGTTCATCGAGTCGCCGTAGCCGCTGTTGGCCTTGTCAATCATCTTCACGCGCGCGTCGCGCTCCATGTACTCGCGGATTATCGCCGGAGAGTTGTCGGTAGAGCCATCGTTGATGCAGATGATCTCGATGTCCTTGAGCGTCTGCGCCACGGCGGAATCGAGGCACTCGCGCAGGTAGCGCTCAACGTTGTAAATGGGAATAAGCAGCGACAGAACAGGGCTGCCAGAGGCGTTAGTAGACAAATGTGCTCCTTAGGAAATACCTGTCGTTTCATGGTATCAAAGGGTCGTCCCGCCCGCGGGCGTTTATATAATCTATGGAGCCCGCAGAGGCAAACCGAAGCGAAAGGAAGTCATGCAGCCCAAAGCCGCACGCAACATATCCATCGAACCGCTGCGCTAAATCGCGGTCACCATACCCATGGCAGGTTCCTGCGTTTTATTCAAACCTTGCAAACATGGCGCAGCGACCCTTTACAATAGGTGCCGTCCAACGGACGCATTCGATAGCTTCCGCGTAGCGCTCGCCCGCCGCGCGTGAAAGGATATATTCCCCATGACCTCCACCCTCCCCGCTCCCATCGACAAGCTCGCCATCGTCGTCGTCACTTACAAGCGCCAGGAGCTCCTGGCCAACCTGTTCGACTCCATGACCGAGCTCACGGCAACGCCTTGGCGTATCGTGATCGTCGACAACGAGAATTCGCGCGAGACCGAGGCCATGTGCGCCGCATTCAACGAGCGCCTCGCCAACCTGTGGGGCATCGACACTGATCAGCCCGATACAAAGGGCGGCACCGACCGCGTCATCTACGCCCCGCAGCTCGAAAACGGCGGCGGCGCGGGTGGCTTCTCCGCCGGCACCAAGTGCGCCTACGACCTGGGTGCTCAGTGGTTTTGGGTCATGGACGACGACGTGCTCGTCATCCCCGAGGGCATTGAGCGCCTAGCAAAGTGGACGGACCGCTACGACGTCATCCAGGGTTCGCGTCTGGACTTCGATGGCGGCGCGTTCTTTTGGCAGTACCAGCTCATCCTTTCGCTTGGAATCCCCAACCCCATCGCCAAGTGGGACTTGGGCCCCGACGGCTACCGCGCCATGAACCAGCTGTGCTTTGAAGGCGGCCTGTTCTCGCGCCGCGTAGTCGACAAGATCGGCCTGCCCGATGCGCGCTTTTTCATCTACGGCGACGATGCCTGCTACGGCTATGTTGCCAGCCAGCATTTCCCCGCCGCCGTGGTTGCCGACGTGGTGCTCAAGCGCGCCCGCGCCGTCTCTAACTGGGACATCGCCGGCAAACGTCAGCTCAACTCCACGAGCGACACCAACCGCTACTACATCATGCGCAATCGCGGCTTTTTGGCCCGCTACATGCAGATTTACGGCGACTACCACCCCATCTTGTTCCGCTTGGGCAACGCCGCGACCTTCTGCAAGGAGTTCATTCGTCTGGCAGCCGTCGACAAATGCTTCAAGACCGGCATCCCGGCGCTGCGCCGCGGCATGAAAGACGCCCGCAAGATCATCAAGGATCCCGACTGGAAGCCCATGCCGCCCATGAAGGACGCAGAGTAGCGGGCACCCTGCAGTATCGCCTGCCCCTACAGCCGCTGGCACACCGCTGCCACACGACGCCCGTCAAACCCGAATCCCCAGCGCATACGGCCCATACCGGGTCGCGGTACGCGAATCTTGTCGATACCGTCGCGCTCTATGTCGAGCAGCGCCTGAACGGCCAGCAGCTCCAGGCCGAGCGCGTCCACGTCGGGGTCATACATCATGTTGATCGTTATCAACGGACGCTCGTCGAGCATACCGATCGTGTCTGCCACGTCAAGCACGGCGCCCGTAGGGAAAACCTGGATGTCCCAGCGATTCGCGCCACGCTTTCGCCTCGAGGCAGGATTGGCATAGCCCGGCAAGCCAAAGCAGAGCCCCTGCAAGAGCAGGTGATATGGCAGCGGCGCATCTGGGTCGGTCACACCAATTCCCGCATCTCCCAGGATGCAATCGAGCGCTTGTCTCACCGCATCCTCGTCCCCACGGCACAACCCGTCGCGAAACGCATCGACGTCTCGAATGTCTTCGGCAGCGCACTCAAACCACTCAATAATCACCAGACGCAAGGCTTGGCGAAGCTCATTATTGGGCAACCGCAGAACACGGATGCGATTGCCATGCTCTGGCTCCTCAGTCATATCCGTCGTCAGGAAACCGGACAGATACAGCTCCGTCCACAGGTCATCATCAGACGAGGTCTCTGGCCCCGTAGCGCCAAAACAAAGCGGGACCTCAACGCATCCATGGGCCTCGAGCAAATCGAACAGAGCCGAAAGGCGGTCAAGATTCCAGTCACAAATTACCCTACTCAGGCAATCGGCATACCCATACAGATCGGCTCGCACAGGCGCTGTGCAGCCTCGGTCCAGAAAGCCAATCACACGTGCCGGACTCGAGCAATAGGCCCTGCCAAGCCGATATCCCTCGAGCCATTCACGCGCATCATCCAGGAATTCCTCGCGTCCAGCATGATTCAGTAGAGCCTCGACCTCGGCATCCGAAAAGCCGAACCAACGGTCACACCACGTCGAAAGCGGCGTCGAAAGACAATACGAGCAGCCGCGCGAAGAAAGCGCCGCTTCGGCAGGGCCGGGACGCTCCCCCATCAGACACGTCAACCGTAGCGAATGACCCGCGGCGGCAATGGCGTCGAACAACACACGGTCGAGCAGCTCCGCTGGACCGGGGCCGGACGCGCCCCTCGCGTTCGAACGGTCCAACCACGCCGCGTCGTACCCATCAACGAGCAATACGACCTGCTCATCGCAGGCCATCTCCAGCAGTTCAATGAGCACACCAAGCACCGAGTCAACCTCGGACTCGCTCGCTACGCCACGCGCAACGCGTTCGATGTGACGCACCTTATCTCGCGCTAAATCCGGAGCTTCCAAGAGTGCCAGCAGACGAGCGCATTCACCCGAAAGAGCATCGCGCACGACGCCGGCAACAGCGGCACCACGCCTCGCAGCGCCAGAAAAGTCCAGCGATATCACCGGATAGCAAGCGTACTCGTCCCGATAGCGCCCGCCGTCCGCATCCCAAATCTGAGTATCGGCAAACAAGCTCCGACCAGCACGACCGACCGCGGGACGCTCCAGAAAAGCCTTGAGCATCGACAAATTCATGCTCTTGCCAAAACCCTCGGGTCGGCAGCACACCATAACGGACGGACCGCAATCTAGCACATCGGCAATAAACATGGTCTTGTCGACCAGCATGCAGCAATCAAGAGCCTCCATATAGTCGTGCATGTCAATCGGCAAAACCACATCGTCTGTACAGCCGATTAGACGCACGCCAAAGCCGGCAGCACAACCATAATTTACCTGTTCAGACACCAAAAAGTTCCCCCTAAATCGCAGCATGATGCCAATTGTAATGACTGCCTCGCGCGTACTGATGTCGCCACGCAAACATATCGGGCAACGGTAGCAACATAAGGTGTGAGGGGGCATAACTAATCGTTGCACAACAAAACAGGGTCCGATGCATTCGCACCGGACCCCGTCCCGACTCTTATTGTTATTCGGCAAGCGAGAAGCTACTCCTCGGAACCGTCCTCATCAGCAGCCTTATTCTGCTGATCGAGCTTATGTTTACCGCTCACGATAGACGTAGCACCCAGCGTGGCCAAGCTCGCGCTCGCAAGGCTCGCCATCACGATGAGGTCGCCCGTCCTGGGCATATTGCCACCCGAGGTCTTGGTCGTCGCGGTGGTCGTAGTACCGCCCTTGTCACCGGCCTTCTGGGCATCAGCGTCGGATTGCTTCGCACCCGCACCGGCTGAAGCATCAGCAGCACCGTTGGCATTAGAGCCGGAGCCCTGCTCAGACGATCCCTCATCAGAAGAAGAGCCGCCGTTAATGCCCGCCATCAAAGATGAGCCCAACATAGAGCCAAGCTGCTCGCCGGTAGAAGGCTTGTTTTCCGTCGAGGAATCGCCAGCATCGGAGCCCTCGTTCGAACCTTCCTCGAAGACATCGGAACCAGAACCGTTAGAGGAGCCCACATCGGTAGAGGAATCGCCAGCGCCGTTGGAAGCACCCGCATCGGTAGAGCCAGAAGTCGTGCCATTCGTAGCGCCATCGGAGCCAGAAGTCGACGAATCGCCCGAAACATCGCCAGATGCAGCGCCACCAGACGCAGCCCCGCCGTTACCGGCATCATCGCTGCCTGCATCAGTCGAGGGCGCATCCGTATTGTTATCGTCGCCCGCATCGTCATCGGTACCAGGTGTCGGTGCGGCGGGAGCAGCGGGCGCCATGCTCGGACCGGGCGCCGGCGCGGGCTCAGGCTCCACGGGCGTTGCCGCGGCGGCCTCGTCCTCGGCGATATAGACCAGGCAGTCCTTGAGCTCGTTGCGGTAACGGTTCTTCCAGCCCTCGTGGTACTGGGGCTGGCTTGCATACTTGGTCGCCACATTATTGACCACGCTGTTGGAAAGCGCCGTCACAAACTCGCGGTCGGTCATGCTGTTGGAAAGGTTTGCCAAACGGAAAAAGTCCTGGCAGCCACCGGTGCCGCACATATTGGTGATACTCCACACCATGCCCTTGACGCAGTCGGCACGGCCGGAGATGTCAATGCCAAGAGCGCTCTTGAGCCACGACTCGGTCACGGCATAGTACGAGTTGTACGCATAGGCATCCTGCAGCGCCGAGAACTCAGTAGGATCGGTGTTGTAAGCGCCCTGGAAGGCCTCCTGCGCAATACGGCCAAGCTCGGTGAGCTGGCCGTTCGCATACATGGGGTTGTTCGCGTTGGAAATCTCGCTGCCGCGATCGATTGCAGCCTTAAGCATGCCGTACTTAGCAGAATCGTAGTTATAGACCTGCTTCATAAACGGAATGAGCGACCAACGACGGTCGAACTGGTAATAACCCAGCGCGTTATAGCCGTCGCCATACGAAAAGCCCTGGTTATAGTTGCCATGGCTCTCATATTTGGTGAAGTACTTCATCTCGGTGGTCACGTTGACAAACGAAACACCCTGAACCGACCTCAGCACGCCCGAGAAGGACTGCTGGGTATAAAGGCCCTTATCGATATCGGTGGCATCCGAGGCAACGCCCGGCGTGGGCTCCTCGGCTATAGCGGTTGCGGGTGCGGCAACGGCGCCAAACGAAAGCGCCAACGTCAGGCCCGCAACAATCGCGGAATGCTTGGGTTGCATACATCCTCCCTGCATTGGTGTAGTTAAAGTGCAGTTTGCAAAGATGGTTTCAGTATTACAGCTCCCCGTTTGTTGCACAACAACCCATCGGTAAACGGCAACAGCCCTCCGCGAAATCTAAAGGAATTAAGCAAACTGGTCGTCGGGAGCCAGCAGAAGCTCGCCGTAACGCTCCATCAGCCCGTCTCTCAGCTGACAGAAAGCGGGGATATAGACGTTCAAGATACGCTGAATCAAATCTTGAGCGAGCTTGTTGTCATAGATATG
>ULRS01046513.1_pt1 | contig 14371 bp, 9 predicted proteins | sample 1955671 | NCBI WGS metagenome assembly ULRS01 (sample SAMEA4835689, study PRJEB28245) | human gut metagenome | biome: gut microbiome; material: fecal sample | place: Denmark | collected 2008
CGCGCACCCGCCGACACCAAAATGCTCTTAGCGGTCTTGCCCGCCGCCAATTTATATTTATGATATTGGCGCACGGCAAAGTGATCCGGGTCTTTTTCTTCGAGCGCGTCAAAGAGGAGATCGACAGGGTTTTTGAAATTGTCGTCGTCCTCGCGCACTTCCATCGCGTTAATCATCGCCACCAGCGTGTTGAAGTTCTGCTCGTGCGGTGGCGCTTCGTAAAAGATGTAGCCCATCAGTGCACAATACAGCAGCATTTCGGCGTTTCGCCAAAATGGGTCGCTACTTTTCTGCCCGCCGTCGGTATTGGTAATCAGAACGTTTGCCAGCTTCAAGATATCCTTTTCCGAATGAATGTAATGGAACGGGTTATAGTGGAGCGACTTTTTGAAGTTGATGGTGTTGAAGAATCGAATCTGATACTTTTTCTTTTCCAACAGATGTCCGCACTCGATGAGCAGACTGCCTTTGGGGTCTGTTATGACATAGCTGGAATGGCATTGCATGAGATTGGGCTTCAAAAGGTAGCGGGTTTTGCCGCTGCCCGAACCGCCGATGACCAAGACGTTTTTGTTCCGCGCCGTCCTGGGGTCTTTGGGGCGGCTGTTCATGGTCAGCCGTTCCGTCTGCGTCAGCAGGATGTTATTTTTGAAAACGGGGTCGATAAACGGCTCGATGTCCTTGCGCGTTCCCCAGCGTGCCGAGCCATACTCGCGTCCTTTGCGGAACTTCTTCGCGTCCTTGCTTTTGAGATACACGGCAAGCCGGAGCAGCAGCCCTGCAAGCAGACCGACGAGCAGATCGGCAGAATGGAAACTCGGCAGCGACGAAGCAAAAGCGGAGGCAAAGCCATCGCCCAGGTGCAGCAGCTTTTCGGAAAGATTTGTGCCTTCCGTCATGCGCCACGCCTGCCCCAGCTTGGTGGCGTATAAGCCGATCATGCAGTAAGGCAGATTCAGCACCAGCTTCTTTTTCGCTGCTTCGGAAAGCGTGAAAGTGTGTTTCTTACGCCTGCTCATCGGCTCGGCTCCCTGTTTCGGATTTTCCCGATGGTCTTTGCCGCCTGTTCCTTCGCTTTTTCCAGCCGTTGGAGAACGGAAGGACGTTCGGACTGCGTTCGGGCTTTTGTACTGGCCAGCTCCTTGAGCGCAGCGGTTAAAGCGTCCGAATCGCGGGCCTTGAAGAACACCAGAACGCGCGGCTTGTCGCCGTCCACTTTGCGGATTGCATAATCTACGCCGTATCTGCGGGTGATCCGCTGAAATTCCTTCAAGTCCTGCCCGGAAAGCTCGATGTTGCTTACGCCCTGATTCTGCCCGACCAACTGCCTGACCGTCTGCCTGCCGTGATGTTTCACACCGGGCGCAGACGGATTTTGACGATGCGCCAGCAGTTTGAGTGCTGCGGACTTGAGGGTGCGGAGGCTGAACTTGGTGCCGTTAATCATCAGGGTTACGCTTTTCTGCTCGATTTCTTCCTGCATGAAACCCTCCTTTTTCGTTTAATGGGTATGAAAAAAGCGGCCAGCTTTAACTGACCGCCAGTGTGTGGATAAGGATTATTTCTGAATGAGTTTCAGCACGTCGTCTTCGGAAAGCTCGGTCGCCTGCGCAATCTGCTTAACAGAAAGCCCCATCTTGGACAGGCGCAGTGCCGTTTCGCGCTTTTCGCTCTGGATGCCTTTAACAACGCCATCATCAATCAGCCCTTGAATAGCTTCACACATATTGACCACCTCCGAATGATCGTCAATCTTGAATTTAGTGTTGGTCATGGTGCGAATGACCATCGCAGCGTCCCTGTCCAGGCGCGCAAAGCGGTCATCCGTTTGAAGCAGCTCCCGCATTTCCTGCTTATCCTTCTGTACCTTGATGCAGTGCAGCACCTCGCGCAGACTGCTGTGGAGCTTATCGAAATCTTCGCTTTCCATCGCCATCGGGTCGATGAGGAAAACTTTGTAGTCGGGCAGCAGCGCAAGCACTTCTTCCGGCTGCTCGGTCAGCATCTCGTGGAAGGTCAGCGGGCCGTCCCACTTCTTGTCGCCGAAGTTAATGACCAGCGTAATCACGGGAATGAGCCGGTCGTCCTTCGTCAGCCCGGAAAGGTACTCGTCCGCGTTTTCAGCATCGCGGTTCTGCCGATGCTTTGCCGCCAGCTCGCGCACCTGCTTTTCATATTGCAGCACGTCGTAGAGCATGTTACGGATGGGCATGGCGTAATGCACCCGCGACTGGTTCTCGATGCCCAGAACGAGATAGGTACAGGTCTTGTCTTTCTTGACGGAAAGCGTCTTGAGAACATCCCTGTATTTCTGCGTGGTTTCGGGCTTTCCCTGCTCCTGCGGCGCAAAAGGAATAGCGATCTGCGTCGTGTCCATTTCGCTGAGCTGGTCGGGACGAATGACCTGCCTGCCGGAATAGATCAGGTAGTTAAAAGCGTCGGCGAAGATTTCGCCTTTGGACATGTACTGTTTGGTTACGGTATCCTGCAAAGCCATCGTACAATTCCCTCCTGATGCTTCTATTTTATCACAAAATCCATCGTAATTCAACCGCGCACCCAATCCTTCACGCACCGATTGAAATCGGAAATCCGCTCCAAAATCCACTCGGCGGCATACGGCAAAGCAAAGACGCAGAAGCTCCCTGCAAACATGGCTGCGGCTTCTCTGAACGTGACCTTGCCGAACAGCAGACAGCAGCAGGCGATGAAGAAAATCAGCGCCGCCAGCTTATTGGTGATGAACTGCGAAATGCCCAGCGCAAAGATGCCGAGCCATTCCATCAGCGTCAGCAGGGCGATCAGGGACAGACCAGTCTTTCATTGCCGTACCTCTCAAGGCGAAGCCTTGATATACTTTAGCGCATTAATCCCCCAGGAAACCGTGAAGAACCTGTTTTTCGCTGAGTCTTCACGAATATAGTATTAGCTTTTCACTCCTTTCCAAGCGCTAAATGCATTAATATGTCATTAGCAAAAGGATAACGGTGGCCACTGAAAACCTGATGCAAAATCAAAAACTTAGGGGGCATCTCTATGGCTACAATTACTATTACCGGCAATGGTCACAACAGTGCGGTTACCTTGTATAAGATTCATCAGGGTAACTGTTCTTTTAAGAAGGATACTGCTACGTTTCATTCTCAGGTAAAGCTCATGCAGGAAGCACTGACAAGCATTGGCCATAATACGCAAGGTGCAGATGGGAAATTTGGCAGTAATACTTTGGCTGCCGTTAAAGCATTTCAGAAAGCAAAGGGACTGACTGCCGATGGTTATTTTGGCAAAAATAGCCTTAATGCATTGGAAGATGAGATTGGTAGGCATCTTGACCCGGATAACTGCGGCAATCAAGAAACTGGCGGGGGCACTGGCGGAGGTGGCAGTCTTTCAGTGTCAGAATACATGAATAACCTTGAGAGCTTTTGCAATTGCGGGTGGAAGTATGGTGCTGGTTATGATGCTTCTGCTAAGAAGATCGACTGCGCATATTATCCGTTTAAGGCCAGAAACGGTTTGGGAGCACATGGCTGTACAACTGAATACAATTACTGCTTGTCCCAAAAGGGAACTATCGCCTCCCTGGGCGGCTATGATGCGCTTGAAGTTGGCATGGAGATCTTTCAGCAGGACACCGATGAACCAACCAAGAAGGGGCACATGGGCGTTTACGCAGGCAAGCACATGCTGAACGGCAAGTATCAACATGCTGTATATCAGTCTTGCAGTTCTCATAATACGATCGACGTGAAGTACAATAATGGTGTTTCGACGGATTCCGGTCCGAACCTTACAGGTATGAACGGTAAATGGAAGTACTGGGGATGGTCTAAGTATATTAATCACTAAACATATAAATGCAGCAGGGTAGAATGTACTGCCCTGCTGCATTTATTTACCATTCGAGAATTACAGTCCATTCATCACCTGCTTCCTTGCTGTCTGAGAAGAGCGGAACGATACGGAGTGAAGTCGTCGATGCTGGCAGTTCACCAGTGCTAACGAATTTTCCGCTTGTATTTGTCGTGTTAATCGTCAGTAAGAGATCCCCAGCGATATTATCATAAATGTTGAACCCGGAGACCGTTATTCTCCGGTCATTATCAAAAAGACAGGGTTCAATTTCGACTTCAACATTGTTTTGTTCAATAATGATGGTTCCACTCAAGATTTGAGTTCCGTCATTTGATGGACAGTTTTTTAAGTCATAAACTGTTCCCAGGCGAATCAAATCGTGCTTCACAAAACCGCGCACATCATCACCAGAGATGCTTTCAATGTATGACCAGTCTCCCATGTCCGCAAGATGATAAATAACCGCACCTTCGGGGAGAGTGACCAAGGCTGACTGAGAGAACAGCGGATCATCGGTGACTACAGTCGTGTTTAAAAGTGTGGCTCTTTGCGGGGAAAAGACCAGTTTTTTTACAGCGGCAAATTCGGGTAACGCTTTCTCTGAGATCCAACCAAAGCGCATATGATCTTTATCGATTGCGTACTGTATCAAAATCCAGCCATCTTCCCTCCCGAAAACCTGTATCCAATCATTGGTAGAAACAGTTGCTTTTCCGTTAGAGGCACGTAAGTAATCCTTGCCAGGACCAGAGTAGACATCATACTTTTGATCGCTTCTAAATCTGATATTCTGAGCCGTCAACTCTCCCGGAGGAATGCTTGGAGCAATAGTATCATATTTCTCATTTGGCAAGTTGTATTGTACTTCACATTTCGCAACAGGTATCATATCGATCATTAGGCAAATAAATAGGAGACTATAAATGAACAAATCACGAAAAATGCACAAAATTATCCTATTACGCCGAAAAAACATCTTGAGCAAAGGCGACCTCCAAAACACAATTTCTGAAATAATGATACCCTTCATCGAAGCTCCCAATGTGCCCGGTGACAGTGCAACACAGAAAGTGAACAAACGAAAGAATGAGCCACATTCTTGTGATGCCTTTTTCCTTGAAGCTCTCGATGTCCACCGGCAGCTTTTTAGTCATCATGCGGCAGTGCCCTCCTGTTCATTGCGTCTTTTCTTTGCTCAGTATATCATGTTTTAAGCACTGCTTCAAGGTTTCCCTAAATCACGATATGGAAATAGAAGAATTCAACCGCGCACCCAATCCTTAACAAGCCGATTGAAATCGGAAATCCGCTCCAAAATCCACTCGGCGGCATACGGCAAAGCAAAGACGCAGAAGCTCCCTGCAAACATGGCTGCGGCTTCTCTGAACGTGACCTTGCCGAACAGCAGACAGCAGCAGGCGATGAAGAAAATCAGCGCCGCCAGCTTATTGGTGATGAACTGCGAAATGCCCAGCGCAAAGATACCGAGCCATTCCATCAGCGTCAGCAGGGCGATCAGGGGCAGGCCAACCAGTTTCAGCAGGAACGTCATGTTCTGCACCTCCGTATCGTTATCGGTGTTTCTTCCTGAGCAGCCGCATCAGACCGAGCAGGACGGAAGCCGCCATCATCAGCAGACCGACAATCATTGTCGGCGTAATCGGGAAGTCAACGCCGGTCTGAATGACGGGCGTGTTGGTGATGCGTGCGAGCTTCTGCGGCGGGATGTAGGATTCGTCAATGGTGAACGCGATTGCTTCGTCGGTTCTGGCATAGCCGTCCAGCGGGCGGGTTTCGCGGATCAGATAGCTGCCCGGAACGAGATTATCAGCGCGTACAATGCCGTTTTCATCGGAAATCAGCTCTCGAATGAACGTCCCCTTGTCGTCATACAGACCGAAGCGAACGCCGGAAAGCGGTTTGCGGCGGTGATCCGTTTTCTCGAACTCGTAATGGTTCGGGATGTTGACCAGCGTAACCGTCTGGTCGTTCTTCCAGTTATAACCGACGTGGAAGGGATAGTCGTTCATCAGGTTAAAGCCTTCCGGCGCTTCATCCTCGCGGAGAATCCAATCGCCGACTGTGAAGCCGGTGATTTCAAACTCGCCCTTTTCGTCGCTGACGGCGTGGGCGGCGACCGTTCCGCTCTGCGCGTCAATCAGGGTGAAAGAGATACCCGCCAGCGGGTTTCCTGCCGTATCGACCTTCCTGAAGGTCAGCTTCATGCGCTCGTTGGGAATGACGGCAATCGGCTCGGTCGGATTGACGAACGTGCCGTCAAGGGTCAATGACACCTGCACGCCGCTGGGCAGGTAGCCCGGAAGCGGTTTGCTTTCAACGACAGTATAGCTGCCATACGGGATTTTTTCAAACATGGCGATGCCGTCTGCATCGGTGAGCACCGTGGCGACGACTGCGTTACGTTCGTCTTTCAGCGAGAACGCCACACCTGCCAACGGCTCGTTATGCTCGCCGACTTTTTTCAGCGTAAAGCGCGTGAAGTCGTCGCGTAAAACGATATCCCCGGAAACATGCCCATCCTCGTCCACGGTAAAGGAGCAGGTCGTTTCGTTCAGCGCGTATCCTTCGGGCGCAAGCACTTCTTTGAAGGCATAGCGCCCCGGCGTAACGGGAATGTCGGGAATCTCGCCGTTTTCATCGGTAACGGCGCGGTAGATGACTTCTCCCTGCTCGTTCCTGACCTCGATTTCCGCGCCCGGAACGGTTTCCGCGCCGGTGATATCGGTTTTGGTCAGCGTAACCTTGGTGTAAATCAGTTCGTTACGCACCTTTTCATCCAGCGATACGCGGATGACAGGCGCATCGTCCGCCCGATTTTCGGGGGAAATCCATACATCAAAGCGACTCGGATTGAGCTTCCAGCCTTTCGGCCCGTCCAGCTCCCGGATGGTATATGCGCCGTGCGGCAGGTTACCGGAGAAGGTCAGCTTGCCGTGCATATCGGTCATGCCGACGGCGATAAGCGTATCGGCGGGCAGCATACCGTCCACATAATGGATGTCGTCGGCATTGTACAGACCGAATACGAAGCCCAGACCATAGGTCGTGGTCAGCTCTTGGCGGATATATCCATTCGCATCTGTATAGGGCTTGAGGACTTCCTTTTCTTTTTCAAGATGAATTTCGGCGGACAGATATTCGTTATGCGCTTCGACGGTGACGGTCACCAGCGGCGTATGTCCGTCGATGGATTTCAACTCGACTTCATACACCTCATCGCTGAGCGCGTATCCTTCGGGCGCGGCAATCTCCATGAGCTTGTACCTGCCAAGCGGAAGCTCCTTCGACCAATCTGCGCCCGTTCCGCTGGTCGTAATGGTATCCACCAGTTCATCTTTTTGATACCAAACTGTACCGTCACCGCCGACGATTTTCTCTGCGGCACGCACCTCAAAGACCGCTCCTGCAAGGCAGCGTTCTTCAAAGACAGGAGACTGATATTCAAAGCCCATTTCGGTTTTACTTTCAAAGCCGACGAGCTGCAAGCCCTTCTTTTCAAGGCGGATCTGTCCCATGACGGCTTCATTGGGAATCTCGATATCCAGCTCGTACACCTGATCGGCGGTATCGCCCGTCTTGCCGACAAACACGGGCAGGCTTTCCGTCCGAATCAGGTATCCTTCCGGCGATGCGATTTCCTCAATTGTGTACAGACCCCAACCGACTTCTTCGGGCAGCGTCACGCAGCCGGATTCATCGGTGGTGAACGTGTCGAGCGTCTGCTTTTTCGGGTAGTAGACGGTCTGCGTCACGGTGTTACCTTCTGCGTCCTTGAGCTTGAAAGACGCGCCCGCCAGCGTGATAACTTTGTCGGTTCTCGCATCCGTTTTGATGAGCCGCAGGCGGTAGAGAATCGGGCGGTCGTTGAGCGTCAGGATGGGCGGCTGAATGGGATTTTCCTCGCCGGTAATCTCAAAGAGAATCGGCTTCTTGATTTCAAACCCGTCTTTGCCGACCGTCTGCTCCAGCACATATACGCCATACGGGAGCAGCTTGGTTTTGGCATAGCCGCTTTTGTCGGTGATGAGATGGTCGCGCTCAAATTCGCGCGCGTTTTCATACGAACCGGCTTTCCGAAGGTAGACGTGGAACTCCGCGCCTTCCTCCGGGGTTTCGGTGTGCTGGTTGTCCGTTTTGTTGTCGCCCAGCACCTTGACAATAGCCTGCGCGCCGAGCTTGATCTCGTTCAGCTTGAGCGCGTCGTAGGTGACGACGGCTTCCCTGGACTGTGCGGCGGCGCTGGCGGTATCGACCAGCACATGCTCGCCGCTGGGCAGATAGCCGACAGGCGGCGCAATCTCGACGATCTCATACAGCCCAGGCCACAGCTCATCGGTGGTTACTGCTGCATCCTCGCCGGAGGTCTGGATGGCGTCGATGACCGTTGCGCCCTTGAGCCAGATCACATTACCCTGACGGTCAAGGACATCCGCGCCCGCCAGTACACGGAACGTTGCGCCGGTCAGCTCGCCGTCGCCGCGAACGGAGGGTGCGTCGGTCTGCGCGTATTCGTCCTTGTCGCGCTTTTTGATGCGGATGCGCGTCATGACGGGCTGATTGGTTGCGGACAGATCGGTGGTTTCATCCGATTTCACGGTCGCGTCCAGCGTGATTTCTTCAAAAACATAGCCCGCCGTTTCGCCATGTTCGCGGACGAGATAGCGTCCCTTGCGCAGCGGTTCGGATACGGCGACGCCGTTTTCATCGGTCGTCATGCTGCCGACCAGCGTATTTCCATAAGCGTCATTTTCGTAGATGTCGAAGGTCACGCCCGCAACGGGATTTCCGTTTTTGCGATCCGTCTTGGTCAGGCGCAGCCAGCCCTTTGTCGGCTCGTTCATCGCGGCGATTTCGTAGGTCTTGCCGCCCTCAAAGCAGTCGATTTCCGTTCGGAACGGCGCATCGACATAGTGCGCGGGCACGGCGGTTTCCTCGATGCGGTATCTGCCATAGTCGAGCCAGCCGGTTTCCGCAGCCCCCTGCGCGTTGGTGGTGAGCAGGATGGTTTCGCCAACGCCCGCGCCGTTGGCAGACGGCGGCGCAGACAGGTGCGTGATGATGAACTGCACGCCTGCCAGCGGTTCATGCGTCAGGCTGTCCGTCTTGACGATGCGGATTTTGCCCTGAATCATTTGGTTTTCGGCACTCAAACGGGTGGTTTCATCCGAATATATGGTCGCGGTCAGCTCGACGGGATAGCCCGAAAAGCCCTGCGGCAGTTCGTGCTCGCGGACAATATACTTTCCCTTGCGCAGAGGCATGGAGATTGCCACACCGTTTTCATCGGTGGTCATCGTCCCTGCCAGACCGGAGCCGTATTCGTCGTTGTAGTAGATGTCAAATTGAATTCCTGCAAGCGGAACGCGGCTTCCGGCTGCGGTTTTGCTGATGCGGATGAAACCGGGATTGGCTTCATTCGTCGCGGCGATTTCATAAGTTTTGCCGTTTTCCGTACAGTCAAGCTCAGCAGAGAACAGCTTGTCGGCGTAATGTTCAGGGGCTTGTACTTCTGAGATGCGATAGCGTCCCCATTCGAGCCAGTCCGTTTCTGCGCTGCCGTCTGCGCCGGTGGTTAGCGCGGCGACGACCGAGCCGACAGCCGCGCCGTTTGAACCGGCAGGCGCGGAAAGCCGGGTGACGGTGAACACCACGCCCGCCAGCGGTTCATGCGTCAGGCTGTCCGTCTTGATGATGCGGATTCTTCCCTGAATCGGTGCATTGGCAAAGGAAATCCGGGAGGTTGCACCGGCAGCGACAGTAACAGTCTGACTGCCCTGCACGGAAACCTGATATCCCTGCGGTGCGTTCTTTTCGCGCACGGTATATGTACCCGCCTGCACATTGGAGAAGGTCGCCGAGCCGTCCGCTCCGGTCGTCTGGGATTGCAGGACAGCGCCCGCGCTGTTCAGCAATTCAAAGACAGCGCCCGAAAGTGCCGCGCCGGAACTGGCGCTGGTTTTGGTGACGACGATTGCGCCATACGGCTGTTCAAACTCAATGCGCACAGCCTTGAATTTTGCGGGCAGACCGTACTGCGGAATGACGACCTTCTGAATGTCCGCGTCCGGGATGCCGATTAAAAAAGCCGCTTCTTCATCCTGGGAAGAAACGGACTCGGCGGTGATCGAGAAGGTACTTTGTGTGGAAGTGATAGAAATCGTGTCGCCGCTGTGCAGGTAGTAATATTCGCCGTCCGAACCGGCGCTGTTGCCGGTCAGACTGCCGACGCTTCGGCTGATGCGGATGAGGTCGGCATCCGTCGTCAGCGTGACCGTGCCGACATAGCTGCTGCCCTGCATGGTCATGGATTTGTTGCTGATGCCGATATCGCCGGTGATGCCGGAACGCCGAATCGCGCAGGATGCCAGCCAGCGTGCATATTCCAGATAATCTGCGGGTGCTTGCCCGGATGCCCGGTAGAACTCGTCCATGCGCCAGTAGTCGCGCACATACCAGTCGCCCTCAAGCTGTTTGACAACTTCGCGGATGGCAAACTGCCCGGCGACGCGCGACCACACGTCGCTGTCCTCGTAACCGGTATCTACGATCATGTACGGGTAAGTGTGCCGCAACACCCAGCCGATGGCGTGCATGGTGCGGCTGCTGTAAATATCACCGGAATAGCCCGGCTTGATCGCGTAGCCGTCCAGATCGACGACCTCAAACGGGCCTGTGGGGTTATCCTTTGCGCCGGGGCTGTTCATCGTATGCTCCAGACAGTAGACGGTCTGACCTTCCAGATAGTGCGGCGTGGCGTAAATCGTGCCGTAGCCGTCGAGTTTGGCAATCTGCTTGTACTCGCTGTCATGCCCGGAACTGCCCTGAAGCCCTTGCTGACCGGGATAGAAGGTCTTGACGCTGGCGTTGTGGTTCCGCAGATTGAAATCCGCGGACGCATACAGGGCAATCGGCTCAAACGGATAGGCGTAGTCGGTGACGGTCAATTCGTGCGCATCGGTGGGCGACAGATCGTCCATCGGGACAAAGAGCGTATCGGTGTCCGTCCAGATCAGCTTGCCGTCTGCGTCGTCCGCGCCGAACAGATAGCGCACCTCGCACCAGTCGCGTCCAAAAGCGTCCTTCTGAACGGATTCCACATAAACGACGGCATCGCGGGTGAACACGCCCTGCCAATCGTCGCCGTTATCATCTTCTGTCATGGATTCGTCGATGGACAGGTAGACGCGGGTTTCGGCGGTGACGACGGCATAATCCCCGGTTTGCAGCAGCGGTGCTTGCGGTTCGGGCGCAGGCGTTGCTTCCGGGGCTTCTTCGCTTATGGTCAGCTCGCCAAAGAGAACGAATGCATCCATGTAGCCGATGTCGGAGACGATGAAGCCGCAGGGACGCTGTTCTTTCAGTGTTTGACGGGTTTCCTCGGAGATGGAAATATCAGCTATATCCGATTTGGCAATGTAGCCGGAAAGCGGTTCGTCTGCATAGGTAATCCACCAGACCTTGAACGCCGTTTCGGTTTCTTCGGTGATAAGCAAAACGCCGCCGTCCTCTTTCAAGGTGAACAGCGGCGCGGTCAGGGCGGCATCTTCGTATATGACGGATTCTGTGTAAGCAGCGGCATACGCATAGCCGTATTCCAAAATCGCTTCGGATACAGAAAACGCTTCCTCATCGTCGGGAAGCGGGATTTCTTCGGGGATGAGCGTTTCTTCAACAGGCGGCTCGTCCGTCGAATCTGTGTCAGGCGTTTCTTCCGGGACTTCGGGAGAAGGGGTTTCCTCGATACCCGAATCGGACGGTTCGGGCGTTTCCGATTCATCCTGATCGGGGATATCGGGAGTATTCTCGTCAGCGGGGATTTCCATAGTTCCTGATGGCTCGCCGGATTCCGGCGTTTCATTGGGTTCTTCCGAAACGGGCGGTTCGGTTGGCTCGCCGGTTTCTTCGGTCGGGAAATCGGAAAGATTGGGTTCTTCGACGGTTTTTTCTGGCTCGTTCTGTTCGACGATTTCCGTCTGAATGGGGTTTTCGATAATCTCTTCCGAGAGGATGGAAACCGGAAGATGAGTCAGCAGGAGTGCGGCTGTCAGCAGCCACGCGAGCCGTTGTTTTCGATGGGTTTTGCGCATATCACAACCTCCTTTGAAATGGAAAACCCGCTCATCCGAGAGGAGAGCGGGCGGTTAATGTAGAGTTGAAACGAAAGAAAGACGTTAGAGCAATTCGCTTAGAATATCGGCATAGGTGATGAGTGTGACATTGCCCAGCACGGCGGCCTTTTCCATGCAGCCTCTTGTGAAACCAGTTTTTGCAAACAGATAGAGGTAATTTTGCTCATAGTGGAAAAGATGGCTGCGTTCAACAAGCGTTTCCAGCACATCGAGATCGACCTTTTCGTTTGTCCATTTACATTCGCCAAAGAGCGCGATATGTCGATCCTGTTCTGCCATAATGTCGATTTCGGTTTGGCCTTTTGTGCGGGGGTCTGTTCCCCACCAGCGTCCAATTTCGGAAAAATCGACAGGGCTTTTTCCATGCAGCAGGAGTGACCAAAGATACTGCGTACAGATATCCTCGAAGACATGCCCCATATAGCGGGGCAGATTGGGTTCAATCCGTTTATAGGCCAGATCGACAGCGCCGCGGGCAATAATCGAATTGTTTTCCGGCACAAAGCGGTACCAGAAACGGAACATATTATCCTCAATCGAATAAATGGTTCTGCGGGAACTCTTTTCGCCGTAGGGAGATTCCTTGCGGATAATGCCGAGCGTAATCAGGTTTTTGATGTAGACCGAGCAGATACTTGTATCTTCACCAACCTTAGCCGAAATTTCAGCCATCCGGGATGCTCCTGTTGCAACGGCGGTGATGATAGCGTTGTAGATTGACGGCTCGCGTACTTCCTGCTTCAGCAGACTGGACGGTTCTTCATAGATCGCCGAGTTCGGATTCAAAAATGTGTTTTTGATGTTCTCCTCAATGCTTAGACGGTCATTCATTTGCAGAAGATATTGCGGCGTACCTCCGACGATGCCATACATCAGGGCTTTTTCTTCCGGGGAGAAGTGCGGAAAACACCGACAGGTTTCTGAAAAGTTGAAGGGTAGAATTTTGAATTGCGCGCTGCGTCTGCCATAAAGCGGCGCTTTATAAGCCAAAACCTGATCTTCCATATAGGACATGGAAGAACCGCAGAGAATCAGCATCAGCTTGGAAGAATCTCTGTATCTGTCAATCAGCATTTGGAGTGTGGAAGCGAGGCTCTTAGAGGCACGGGCGACATAGGGGTATTCGTCGATAACCAGAATCAGGCGCTTTGTTTCAGCCAGCTTGAAGACATATTCCAGAGCAGCTTGAAAAGACAGGAAAGAAGTGTCCGCTTCAATTCCACTGCTGTATTCGATGATGCTTTTGCTCAGGTTTTCCAGATTTTGTTTAGAGCTGCTTTCAACGCCCATAAAATATATGGCGTCTTTATCACGAATAAACTGCGTAATCAGCGCGGTTTTTCCAACCCGGCGTCTGCCATAAATGACGGCAAATTCAAAGCGGTCGGATTCAAATAAACGGTTAAGCTCCTGCAATTCGCGTTCGCGGCCGATGAACATCGTAAACACCTCCCGTCTCTATATTATATTGCCGAATTACAAATTAGTCAATCACGATTTACTAAGATATGATTTGGCAATTCATCTTGAGGGGCGGATACACTTTCGACTCATCTTTGGCTTTTTATTTATTTGCTATCTTTGGGGCTTGATTTTTCATGGCTGGTTTCCTTTTAGCGATTTGTCATTACTTTTTTGAATGCTATAAGGTTGAGTATCGTTTAATCCTCTCGAACCGCCATTACAACAAACCGCCCATCCGCGCCGCCGTAGGTGCGGTCGCAGGTGATGAGCGTCAGAAGGTGGTCGCCGCCGGTTACGGTCATATCGTTCTCATGCAGATTTGCGGACTTCACAAAATCCATGAAGTGTGCAAAATCATCCGCGGTTTCAAAATCGGCTTTTTCCGGCGTGAAATCATCATAACGCATATTGAACGCGGCGAACACCTTGTAGATATAAGCGCCGTTCGACGTGTCCAGATGAATTGTCCGATGCGCCTGATAGAACTCCGCGTTCTTGTAGGAAAGCAGCGGGCTGAACATCACGGTCGGTTTGGAGCGGATATTGTGACCATAGATGGCGATGTTGCGGGATGGTCGGCTGAAGCTGGTATCGCCGGTGGCAAACAGCGTTCCCAGAGAGCTGGTCGAGCCGGTAAAGCTGTGCTTGAGATAATAGGCGGTATCGTAGGTGAACACGACAGGATAATTGACGGGCGTGTTCGGGATGCTCAGCCATGCGGCAAAATCGCTGTTCTGCGCTTTGCAGGCTTCAAGGTCAATGCTCGATGTGCGGGCAGGCGCGGAAGATGCGGGAATATCTTCGCTCAAAACATCGCCGTCAAGCGAGCTGATAAGGTCGTTCAAAACGGAAGAATCCGCTTCGGACGGCGTGACGACAGGCGGTTTGGATGCCTGCGGCAG
>ULRS01071202.1_pt1 | contig 14201 bp, 10 predicted proteins | sample 1955671 | NCBI WGS metagenome assembly ULRS01 (sample SAMEA4835689, study PRJEB28245) | human gut metagenome | biome: gut microbiome; material: fecal sample | place: Denmark | collected 2008
GGCCAAATTGATCCGTACTAACAATGAGTTTATGGACAAACTCCATCAAATGTCCCAATTGAACACCCAGATCTCAACCATGGAAATCACTCCGGACGAAAAGAACCGGAAAAAGCTGGAAGAACAAAAAAACATGTTAAGTAACGCCGAACAAAACATCAACGATCTCGCCCTGAAACTAAGTGCCGAAGCCGCAAGTACAAACAATGTATCTTATGAGACACTCATCAGCCAATGGCTTGACCAAATAGTCCTTGCCGAAAAGACTAAAGCCCAAATGGAAGCACGAGATATAATGAGAGAGAATTTAAATGAAGATTTCCTTTATTTCTCCCCCATCGGCGCTACCCTGGGCCGGAAAGAAAGGCATATCGGCTTTGTGGAAAGCAACTATATGTCTACCATGGGAGCCTTGAATGCAGCCATCTTGCGACAAAAGAACCTGGAAATGACCTCGGCTTCATTAAAAATCATGAATCCGCCCCTGTTTCCACTGACCTCCTCCCCCACCAATGCACGCATGATTATACTTGCATCCATACTGGGGACTTTACTTTTCATCATTGGCTATTTTCTGATTATAGAAATACTGGACCGTACCCTCAGAGACAAAATACGTGCAGAACGAATTACCGGAGGAACAGTTATCGGTGCATATCCTAGAGAAAGCAAGTTAAGATACAGACGTTATAATAAAGCCATAAACAAGATGGCCGTCAGGCAACTCAGCACCGCTTTACTGCCTCATCTAAATACACAGGAACAGCGGGTCATCAATCTGTTAAGTACAGAAGAGAAAGACGGAAAGACCCATGTCGCCCGCCTGATAGAGGAATATTGGAGCAGCATCGGCCTAAACGTCCGCCGCATTACATACGATGAAGATTTTCTAAGCGAAGACAGCCAATATGTACAGGCAAACAATTTGAAAGAACTATGTCCCGATCTGGAAAAGGATGAAATACTTCTAATCGAGCACCCGGTCCTGAAAAGCAATCCTCTGCCTCCGGCTTTGTTAAATGAAGCATCCATCAATCTGCTGGTTGTCCGTGCCAACCGTACTTGGAAAAATACGGATCAGGCACTGTATGAGCATTTGTTACAAGTTAAACAAAAAGAAGTACCCCTCCTTTTCTATCTGACACAAGCAGACAGAAATACAGTGGAAGACTTTACAGGACAATTACCTCCTTACACGAACTTTAAGAATATGGAATACAGGCTGTTCCAACTCGGACTGACCGCCATTGAATACAAAGGAAAATAGATAATGATAGCAAAAGAAATAAATATAACCCATACAGGTCAAATTCTGGCCAGCTTCATTATCGGACTGTGCTTATGCCTATGGACAGCCCTCAACATGAAGCCCTCCATAGGAGTTGCAATAGGGTTCATACCTTTTGCCACGCTTTTTATCTTCATATGCATAAACAGACCCGTCATTCTGCTGGCCATCACCTTTATGCTGAATTACCTGATAATGGGAATTAACAGATATCATTCCATCCCTATTGCCATTACCAATATCTTTGATTTGCTCTACGGCATCATGTTGGCCCTTATTCTTCTGAAACAGTTGCAAAGCAATCATCATTTCAGGAAAATACTAAACGTCTATACCTGCATCACATTGGTCTGGCTGCTATATTGTATCATCAACATAGGTAATGGTATAACCGGTGAATTTTACATGGAAGCATGGCTTCGTATTTTAAGACCCTGGGCCTTATACCCTATTCTGACCTGTATTATTCTATCCATACACTGCAATCGCTACACTTTTATCCATTATTTTTTAATACTATGGGGTATCATGACCCTACTGGCTGCCGCAAAAGGATATTGGCAAAAGAACAAAGGTTTTGACAGTACCGAGCTAAGCTGGTTGTGGGCCTACGGAGCACGTACCCATTTTATCCATTCCGGCATCCGCTATTTCTCATTTTTCACTGACGCGGGTCTTTTCGGTGCCAGCATGGGATTATCCTGCACTGTTTTCACGCTTACTTTTTTCTATACAAAGAACCTATTTCTCAGACTCTTCTATTTAATAGTGGGTATGGCAGGATTTTATGGTCTGTTAATATCGGGAACCCGATCGGCCATAGCTGTACCCATTGCAGGGCTGGGGCTCTTTCTGTTCCTGTCTAAAAGTTGGAAAATAGGCATCATCTCCTTTATCCTGCTTGCCGGAGGGATAGGAATGCTGAAATACACCAAGATCGGAGAGAACAATAAGTTGATCCGTCGTATGCGTACTGTCTTTGACACAGAGGATCAATCGATGATGGCTCGTTTCGAGAACCAGAAAGCACTGAATGCCTACATGGATGAAATGCCCTTCGGCATAGGCATGGGAGCCATAGACGGAGTAGTTCCTCCCCATAACAAATATTATTTCGTTTCCATCTGTCCTTCAGACTCCAGTCTGGTAGATGTATGGAAACAGATGGGAATAGTGGGACTGTGTGTGTTTTTGGGTATGCATGCCATTCTATTTCTATCGGGCTCCTACATCCTTTTATTCAAAATCCGAAATCCGGAAATCCGGGGACCGCTGACAGGTATGTTATGCGGTTGTGCAGGCATACTGGTAGCTTCTTACGCCAATATGGTTTATTTCCAGTTTCCTAACGGAATCTTGATTTATTCTTGTTTCACCTTTGTTTTTTTAGGACCTTATTTAGATAAACAATACTCAGAAATACATGGACTACCGACAGCCTGACCTATCCGTCATCACCGTGAACTATAACGGTTTTCACGACACCTGCGAATTCATTGACTCGTGGGCAGCCACTGTATTCTCTGTCAGTTATGAAATGATAGTCATTGACAATGGTTCCACTGCCAATGAAGCCGCCTTGCTACAAAAAACATATCCTTTTATCCAAGCCGTACGCAGTGAGCGGAACTTAGGATTCGCCGGAGGTAACAATCTGGGTATAAACCTTGCAAAAGGAAAATACCTGTTCTTGCTGAACAATGATGTTTGTATGGTCAAAGATGCCATACCCTTGTTGATAAAACGCCTTCTGTCCTCCGACAAGATAGCAGGTGTCTCCCCGTTAATCCGTGATTATGCAGAACCGCACGCCATACAATTTGCAGGATACACCCAACTTTCGCCCATTACCTTAAGAAACAGAGCCATAGGCAAAGGGAAAATAAATAAAGGCCACTACCCCGCCCAAAAAACGCCTTATCTGCATGGTGCCGCCATGTTACTGAAAAAAACAATAATAGACAAGCTTAGCCTGATGCCCGAAGAATATTTTCTATATTATGAGGAACTGGACTGGTGCACCTATATCAATAGGGAAGGCTACGAACTATGGTACGATCCCGCTTGCGAAATATGGCACAAGGACAGCAGCTCCACCGGAAAAGAAAGTCCGTTGAAATACTATTACCTGAGCAGAAACAGATTACTATATGCCTACCGCAATCTCTTTGACTGGAAACTTCCGGTTTCCATCTTATACCAGACAATGATTGTATGTCCCAAAAACATACTGACCGCCTTGGGAAAAGGAAAGAAAACCATAGCCAAAGCACATTGGGAGGGAACAAAAGCATTTTTCAAACTTAGAAACAAAGACAAACAGCCATGATATTTCTAGCATACATAGAACTACTACTTTTCGCGATATGTGCCTTTACTGTTTTTTACCTGCTGGTATACGCCATAGCGGCAACAGGCAACCGCACCGACAAATATTCCGAATCAAGAGTAAAACACCGTTTCGCCATTCTGATACCGGCCTATCAGGACGATGACTACATACCCTATACCGTCAAATCATTTCTGCAACAAGAATATCCTATAGACTGCTATGACATTATCGTCATTTCAGACCACCTGAAGCCGGAAACAAACAGACAGCTGGCACAATATCCCATCACCCTGTTGCAAGCCAGATTCAAGAAAAGTTCAAAAATGAAATCTGTCAAAGCTGCAATGTCACAATTACAAGAAGGACAATACGATATCGTTTTAATCATGAATGCGGACAATGTAGTGGACACCAACTTTCTTGAAGTTGTCAACAATACGTATGCCAGCGGCTCCAATGCCATCCAAACCCATCGCATCTATCAGGAAAGACCCAGCAATGTCAGCATATTGAATGCCATCACCGACGAGATAAACAATTCCATTCTTCGTGCGGGGCATGTCAATTTGGGACTTTCAGCTTCGCTGAACGGCTCCGGAACCGCAATAGACTTCACTTGGTTCAAAGAAAACATCCGTCATTTAAAAGACGATGACGATGAAAAAGTCATCGAATCCTTGCTGCTCCGCGAACGGATATATGTGGAATATTTAAATAATACCCATGTATATGCCTTGAAGAATAGTGGAAAGAAAAAATTCTATACCCAACATAGCACTTGGATTAAAACCCAATATTATTCCCTGTTCACCAATATCGGTAATCTGCCCGGCGCCATTTTAAGTGGAAAATTTGATTATGCCGACCGTATTCTGCAATGGTTCATTTTCCCTCGCACCATCCTGCTAGGTATCCTCCTCCTGTTCAGTTTCCTGTCCGTATACTTCCACTGGAGCGCCTGCCTAAAATGGTGGGGATTATTACTCACTTTCTTATTGACTATGGCAATAGCCACTCCAAACTACTTGGTGGACAGCAAATTCAACAAAGCCATGAAAGCTATCCCCTTTCTGGCGGCAGGCATGATATTCAATATGCTTTTAAGAAAGAAAAAATAAAAGCCCCATGCTATCGGAAATTATACATATCATGGAATATACGCTATATATCTACCTTTCCGTCAGTGTGGGGTATATAGTCCTGTTTTCTGCCGCCTCTCATTTCTTCAAACAAAAGAAATATCCCGCGACTACTGTCCGGCAACGTTTTATCATCCTTGTTCCCGCCTATAAAGAGGATGCGGTCATTCACGCCTGCGTCACTTCCGTTCTGCGCCAAACTTATCCGGCAGAGCTTTACGACCTGATAGTCATATCCGACCACATGCGTCCCGAAACCAATGCCTCACTGCGCAAAGAACGCATCGGCTTGATAGAACTGCATGAAAAGGAAAGTTCCAAGGCAAAAGCCCTGCGCATTGCAGCAGAGACCATCACAGACCAGCCATACGATTATGTCCTCATACTGGATGCCGATAATCTGATCTCACCCTGTTATCTTCAAGAACTGAATAAGGCAGTTTCACAGGGTATAAAAGCCATACAGACACACCGCAAAGCCAAAAATATGAATACAGACATAGCCCTATTGGATGCCGCCATCGAAGAGATGAACAATTCCATCTTCCGCAAGGGACACATCCGGCTGGGATTTTCATCTGCCCTTACCGGCTCCGGAATGGCTTTCGATTTCCGATGGTTTGTCCGGAACATCATCCATACCCATAGTACGGGCGAAGACAAAGAACTGGAAGAACTCCTGCTCCGTCAAGGCATTCACATTGAATATATAGACACCCTAGAAACATTGGACGAAAAAGTCCGGCAACCGGATGCCTTGCGTAACCAGCGCCGCCGCTGGATAGCCACCCAGCTTTTCCTTGCATTAAAAATGGGACGTAACCTCCCCACAGCCTTACTGAACGGAAACGGAGATTATCTGCTGAAACCCCTCCAAGCCTTTATCGCCCCCCGCAGCATTCTGTTGGCGCTCATCGGATTCTTTTCATGTGTTCTCTGCATTTTCTCTCCGGCTTCTTCCATAAAGTGGTGGATTTTGCTTATCTTGCTGAACGGTGCGTTATACCTGGCCATTCCGTCCAATATGAGATATAAATACATGAGCAGAATCCTCAGGCAGACACCTTATTTTGTAATCATTATGCTTCTCAACTTGTTTCACTTGAAAGGAATGGCACAGAAGTTCAACCATACACAGCATGGATAGAATTATGAATATAAAAGAGTACTTACAGCAACACCCGCAATGGAAAAAACGGATACACGGTTTCATCATGCATCCGGTAAAGACACGCCCCTATTGGTGGATACGCGTATGGCAGCCTTTCTACATAAAAAAAGGCCGGGGCTCAGTCATTTATTCCAGTGTACGGAAAGACCTTCCACCGTTCCACCTGTTCCAGATGGGAAAATATTCGGTAGTGGAAGATTTCTCCTGCTTGAACAATGCCGTAGGCGACATCGTAATCGGCGATTATTGCCGGATAGGACTCGGCAATACGGTCATCGGTCCCATCCGGATAGACAACGGGGTCAATATTTCACAAAACGTAGTCCTGATAGGATTAGATCACAATTACCAGGATATCACTCAAGGCATCATCGAACAAGGTATCACCACTTCTCCTATCCACATCGGAGAACATACCATCATAGGAGCCAACGTGATTGTACTGCCCGGAATCACCATCGGCAAACATTGTTTTATCGGTGCCGGGTGTGTGGTTACCCAAAACATACCCGACTATTGTGTCACGGTAGGAAATCCCGCACGCATTATCAAACGCTATAACCCTCAATCACAAACATGGGAAAAAATATAAAAATATTAGTATGTGCCCATAAGGACAGCCGGCTACCACAGCATGAGTACTTCTGTCCCATACAGGTGGGGGCCTCCCTAACCAGTGCCCGATTCTTCCCTGTACTAGATAACACAGGAGATAATATATCCGACAGGAATCCTCACTTTTGTGAACTAACCGCCCATTATTGGGCTTGGAAAAATCTAAAGTGTGACATTATAGGGCTCAATCATTACAGGCGCTTCTTTGATTTTCATCGCCCGTTTCCGGCTTTTTCACCAGACAGGAGTTTCATCAACATAGATTCATTTCTAAAAGAAACTTACCGATTTCCTGATTTAGAAACCTTATTAAATGATTATGACATCATCCTCTCTCCCAAGCGTCATTATCCCTATAACGTCGCTACACAATACGCCATATTCCATCTAGTCAATGACCTCAATTTGCTGAAAGAAGTCATTCAACACCTCACACCCGAATATGCTGAAGCTTTTCATACATTCATGTATCACTGCAATGCCTATTCCGGATATAATATGTTTATCACCGGACGGAAACATTTTGACGAATACTCCCAGTGGCTATTCAGCGTATTGTTTGAATTAGAAAAACGGGTAAAACTGTCCGCCTATCCGGATCAGGCACGTCTGTTCGGCTATTTATCAGAAAGATTGATCAATGTCTATTGCATAAGGCACCGGTTAAAGATAAAGTATGTTCCCGTCATCATGCCCTTGGAAGAAACGTTTCAGAATCCGAGCAACCTGCTTTATACGCTTCGCCGACTAAAGAATGATCTTATTTATAAACTCACAGAATTATAAGTTATGCCGTTGGTTTCTGTCATCATCCCTATATACAATACAGAAAAATTCCTGCCTTTGTGTATCAGCAGCGTCTTAAACCAGACACTGACAGACATTGAAGTACTGCTGGTTAATGACGGAAGTACGGACGGAAGCGGGAAAATATGTGACGAATACGCCTGCAAGGACCAACGAATACAGGTAATACACACTCTGAGCCAAGGAGTCAGCCATGCACGAAACCAAGGACTGGAAACCGCAAAAGGAGAATATATAGCTTTCATGGATAGCGATGACTGGATAGAAACGGATATGATAGCCACTCTTTATCAACTTATCCGGACAAACGAAGCCGGTCTGGCTACTTGCGGATATATCATTGAAAATGAAGATGGTCGTCCGATTTACCACATCAACGAAGTGAAATCCGGCAAATTAACCCAGTGGGAGGCCATTCACTCCCTGTTTAACGACAGGCATTACAAATACAAAGGAAACTTATGGGATAAATTATATCATAAAGAAATCATTGACAAACATCACCTAAAATTCAATGAACATATTTATTATAATGAAGACAGGCTCTTTATTTTTCAATACCTGAGCCACTGCCAATCAGCCGCATACACCACTTCCCCCTATTATCACTATGTCACAAGAAAATCAAGCGCCATGAACCTGTCGCAAAAAAACTACACCCCCAAACTGTGCACTTTCATGGATGCATTCGACCTGATGACTTCACTTTCGGCCACATTCCCCACCTATATTCTACGTGCTTTGTCGGCCGATTACATAAAAAGTTCGTTCTTGTTCTATACCCAACACTCACGGGAAATCCCCTTCAATGAATTATGGGACAGAATGCTAAGAATCAGAAAAAACAATTATATACATCTTCCACTTTCTCTAAAAATAAAGTATGCGCTATATGGCATCAGACTTATCCTGCGGGCATGGCTCAAGTGAAAAGACCAATTTACTGCTTACTTAACACGCACCCGTTTTATCTTTCCATGCACCCACAACAAGGCACAGACCAATTTGTATGCCATCTGATGAAGGCCCGCAGTTTTATTCAGTTCGGGAATCAGTTCCAATAAAGGAGATTCCACCTTTTCCAGTCTTATATAATCCTTCATCATTCTATCCGGAAACAGTTCCTTATACACCCGCTTTCTTTCCATATCTCTTGTTCCGGCATCCGTTTCACTGACCCCTCCGGGTACAAACCTACAAACGATGGAACGAATATTGCGGAACGTCGCATTGTTGAATATCAAGGTCTGAATATAAAATTTCCAATCGGATACAATCTTATAACTCTCGTCGTACCTGTTTTCATCAAAAAGTTCTTTACGGAAGAATGAAGCCTGATGCAATACAGTTCCCCGAATCAAATCCATCAGCGTTATATCCTCCTTATGAAATCCCCACACCTCTGTGCCATGCACTATTTTTCCAACAACAATATCGCTGTCCAATGAAGGTGCCACCTCCTGCAACACACCATTGTTATAAAATTCATCACCGGAATTCATAAAGTTCAAATACTCTCCATGCGCCTGTAAAACTCCTTTATTCATGGCATGATAAATACCCTTGTCCGGCTCCGATACCCAATAGTCCACTTTACCGGCATACTCTTTTATCACTTCAATACTTCCATCCGTAGACCCTCCGTCAATAATAATATACTCAAAATCCCTAAAAGACTGACCGACCACACTTTCTATGGTTTTCCTCAACCCTTCTTTATTATTATAATTAATGGTTATAATCGAAAATTTTCTTTGTGACATAATTTTCCGCTTTTTACAATCTAAAGTTTCCATTCGTCATCCAGACTGAGCGATTTATCAAATCCGACATACAGAGGCACAATCCGGCTGACATTCGAAGTATAAGTACCGATAAAAAATGAAGAATGGATCAGAATATCCATATCCAACAGCATATTCAACGTATCTATATATCTACTTTTTTTATCCTTTGTATTAAACAAAGACTCGTCAAATCCTGTTTGTGTCACAGCTGTGTTCCAGTAAACATTAAATCCTTCGGCAACCAGTACGGATTTCAACTTATCCGTCACAGAACCATCATCCGTAGCTATAAACACATTACGGCTGATATGCTTCTTCCCTTTAACAGCATCAATATAAAGAGACAAACCGAGTTCCTTCATCTCACGGGAAACTATCTTATCTCCCCGCCTTATATGTACCGCTATGTAATCTATCGGCAAATTCATCTCGCTTTTCCTTTTTTCTATATAGCCGGTTGTCTTTTCATTAAATTTTAATATTTTCCGCAAGGCAGAGCCATAATCATTTCTGATATCTTCCAGTTTCTCCAGAAAATCCTCCGATCTCATTTTTAGAAAGACCTCATTCCCTAGTTCCGTTTCCGGATGAAATAACAGATATATCCTATTCATTATATAGAAAATATAATACCGGAAAAAAGCGGACGGATTATAATAGATATTTCCCCACCAAGGTTTCCCCTTTTTATAAACAATATATTGCGAACACATCACCCCGTTACAGTTTGGCAAGACCGATTCGAAATAATCACTCCAGCCTTTCTCTACCCTTGCATTCCAGTTCCTTGTATTGACAGTCAGCTCTTCCTGATTATAGTCCGCATAGACCAATGCCAATGCAAGGTTAGACAACTCTGAGAACAGCCCTCTTCCAGTCAAACTATATACGATTCTTTTTTTCTTCATCTTCATAATAGAACATAATGATCAAACTTTTATATCCTCCAATCCGATAAAGCCGTTGGACGTTTGTGTCAGTGCATGCCCGAATCCACTTTGAAACCCCTCACATTCCAGCAAACAGCAACGAACTGCTTTCAAATAATATTCCACCATAGGATGATGTATAAACAAATCTGCCTGCAGGACACCTTTACTCAGCACAGGCGGAAGCCCTATACGCCTCTCGATGCAAAAATCCCCTTTAGGTAAATGACTGATACTCCCGTAATAATGTCCCGGAGCATAAGTAGCATAAGGCACTTCCGTCCTGCTCTTCAAAACCAGCATTACATCATACATCATATCCTCTTCAGAATATCCCTGTATTTTCACAGTCAGAAAATTCTGACCTCCATGAATAGTGGAAGAGGCACATTCCGTTCCGTTTATCTCAATGCAATCTATATGAAGCGTATTTTTCGTCCAACCCACATAATCTATAATTTTACTTTTCCGGACCGTCCCTTTCTCTTTCAAGTAATAATCGATGGCAGAATGAACCGTCCCCTGATAAACCGCGGTACCATTTTCCAAGCATATTCCTTTTGTACACAAACTTCTTACCGCTGCCATGTTATGACTGACAAACAAGACTGTCCGTCCCTCTCCTTTCGATACATCCTGCATCTTGCCAATAGCCTTCTTTTGGAATTCCGCATCGCCCACTGCCAACACCTCGTCCACCACCAGAATTTCCGGCTCCAGATGGGCGGCGATAGCAAATCCCAACCGCACGGTCATACCCGAAGAATAACGTTTCACTGGAGTATCAATATATTTCTCCACACCGGCGAAAGCCACAATCTCATCCAACTTGCGGGTAATCTCCGCCTTGGTCATCCCCATGATGGAACCATTCATATAAATATTCTCCCGTCCTGTCATTTCGGGATGAAAGCCTGTACCCACTTCCAGCAAAGAGGCAATACGCCCCCGTGCACGGATACAACCGGCAGTAGGAGAAGTCACCCGCGAAAGGATTTTCAACAAAGTGGACTTTCCCGCACCGTTCTTACCTATAATACCCAGCACTTCACCTTCCTCCACATGGAAATTAATATCTTTCAACGCCCATACAAAATCTCCCGTCGCTTTCTTGGAACGGTCATTCTCTTCCCCGATTCTGAGATACGGGTCCTCCTTTCCACGGATCCGCGCCCACCAACGATTCAAATCACGGCTCAGCGTGCCGGTTCCGATGCTTCCCAATGCATATTGCTTGCTGATATTCTGAAACTCTATCGCTATTTTTCCCATTCTGTCCCTTCTTTTAAATCACATCCATGAAACTACGTTGCACTCTATTAAAAGTCACCATCCCCCAAAGCATTATCACCACTGTAAACGCCAACGTGTAGCCTAAGTGGAACCAACTGAAAGTCCCCACCCCCAAGAATCCGAATTTAAATGTTTCGATAAGGGAAGTCAGCGGGTTCGCCACAATGATCCACATATACTGCTCATGACTCTGCCTCATCACGGACAAAGGGTAAATAACCGGAGTGGCATACATCCACAACTGTACCCCGAAAGTAATCAAGAAACGCAAGTCACGGTACTTGGTCGTCAAGGAGGATATCAATAATCCGAACCCCAAACCAAGTCCTGCCAACATGAGCAGCAGCAAGGGAGCCAACCAAGCATATCCGTTGACCATCAACGAATATCCGTTGCACAAATAGTAAATATAAATTAAAACGAACAATCCGAACTGAATGCCCATCTTTATCATGCAAGATATAACGATGGACAAGGGTACCACCAGACGAGGGAAATATACTTTTCCAAATACATTCTGATTGGCGTTGAACGTATCCGAACAGCGGCTTAAACACTCCGAGAAATAATTCCAGCAAAGTAAGCCCGCCATATAAAACAGCGGTTGGGGAAGTCCGTCGGTAGGAATACCGGCAATACCGCCAAAAACAAACATGAACATGACGGTAGTAAGCAGTGGCTGGATAACAAACCATAACGGTCCTAAAACAGTCTGTTTATAAAAAGTGACGATATCCCGTCTGATATACATTACCAGCAAATCCCTATACAGCCATACCTCTTCCAGATCCAACCGGAACAAACCGGACCGAGGCTTGATCACAATATCCCATTTTTCCTGTTCATCTTGTACCATACACTACTTTTTTTAGTAAATTATTCCAACTGTCACATACCTTCTCTATATGAAATGTATCAGCATACTCCACCGCCTTATTTCCCATCCATTCCCAATCCGTCCGATCAGCCATATACGACATACAACCGGCCAGCTGAGCTATATTCCCTGTTTCAAAAAGAACGGCCATATCTTTGTCTTTCAACAACTCGCGCGTTATCGGTAAATCAGATGCAATAACAGGTAACCCGTGCGCCATAGCCTCTATCATCACCAGGCCGAATCCCTCCCAACGGGAACTCAGCACATACATACTGGAATGTGCATAATACTCCTGCACCTCTTTCGTGAAAGGATGCAGCGCGATGCTCTTTTCCAATTCATATTCATTGATCAATGAACGGTAAAGCGCTTCCTCAGGACCCTCCCCCACAATTTCCAGTGTCCAGTCCGGATGAGTTTTCACAAAAACAGAAAAAGCTTTTATTAAAATATCAAATCCTTTATGTCCGAATGAAAAACGACCGACCGCCAAAATCCTTCTATATTCCTTCTTTCCCCGACCTTTAGGCAGTACAGTCAGAGGATTGTATATCACCTCGCAGCACAGGTTCATTTTCCGAAAGAAACAACCGGCATCTGCATGACTTAAAACCACCCTCTCGTCCAATTTCCCCATCTGGACTTGAAAAAAGCAATCCAATCCCGGCAAATAGGGAGTTTCTTTCTCAAAGAATGCTTCATAAGAATTATGCAGCCACCCAACAGTCTTTGTCCGGATCCGGCTCTTTACAGCAGAGAGGTGCAGAGCCATAAAAGCATGTACCCCGATGACTACATCACATTGCCGGGCATTTATTTTCCTTGCCAATGTCCGTTTATAAGAAGAAGGGAAAAAACTGGCAGCATACCATGCTGAAGTCTGCCGGGTATGAGGCAACCCATGTTTATATAAAAAACTATAGCCTTTACATAACAAACGCTCGATGAAAGAGGAGGCGGAATAAGAGAAAGAATCAAACCGCACGGTACTTTCGGCATATCCGTACATCGACAAGTCCGTACAAGTATCCGTGGTCAGTATCGTGACTTCATGTTTTCCGGACAAAGCCTTGGCTATTTCAGCCAACACACGCTGTACTCCGCCGAAACTGAAGACAGTATCACAATAAAATAATATTCTCATGGAATTTAGATTACACTCTTTCTTCGCAAAGATAGGAAAAAGAAATGAAAATAAATGCGGAATGAAGAAAGAATATCATATAATACAAAGCAGGTATCTGCGGCACGTACATACGTATAGAGCGGCACGTACATATGTGAAATCCTGCTCCCCCAAAAACAACAGGTCAAATAAAAAAAAGACCTTGTTCTTTTTTAAAAAGATGGCGAGCTTTTTTAAAAACCTCCTGATCTTTTTACTGCCACCGGAAATTTGCCATATTCCATAGAGGTATCCCCCCTTCAGACACACTTTTTGCAAAGAAAAAGCCTGAGAACATCCTACTTCATATTAAATCGGAACAACTTATAAAAAAAGGATATATTACTGATAACAAATAGATTATATGAAATTCTGCTCCAAAAAACAGTGAGGGCATGAGAGCATAAATGAGAGTTACATTTTTTACCATCACTATACAAATAGTTCATAAACAACCAGTTGTGCACACAATGAGGGCATGAGGGCATTATCACCCCGAATTTCCAGTGAAAGATTCTCATACTCATCGAGATATTATCAAGATAATGCATGATGCTGAATATAAATCAATATCTTTGCAAAAAGAAGAAGAATGACAAAGAACACAAGTTACCATTACAGCATCATTATTCCGCACAAAAATACCCCCCGTCTTCTGGAACGCTGTCTGTGCTCAATTCCCACTTGGGATGAAATTCAAATCATTATCATTGATGACAACAGCAATTCCGAATCTGTCGATTTTTCTCATTTTCCGGGAAACGGCAGAAAAAATACGGAAATCCTGTTCACTAA
>ULRS01045397.1_pt1 | contig 13910 bp, 10 predicted proteins | sample 1955671 | NCBI WGS metagenome assembly ULRS01 (sample SAMEA4835689, study PRJEB28245) | human gut metagenome | biome: gut microbiome; material: fecal sample | place: Denmark | collected 2008
GGCACAAAGCCCTTGTCTGAACCCATAAGGGTGAGTTAGGGCGACTGACGGCAAATAGGCGTGCGGGCAGAATAGGAAATGAAACGCGTTTTCTCTCCACCCTGACCGCAGGCACAGGCGGATGGAATGCGGCATATGTTGATAGCTTGTTTTTACCAAGTACGGCTGACAGCAGGTACAGGCGGATGGAATGCGGTATATGTTGATAGCTTGTTTTTACCAAGCACGGCTGACCGCAGGCACAGGCGGATGGAATGCGGCATATGTTGATAGCTTGTTTTTACCAAGCACGGCTGACAGCAGGTACAGGTAAATGGAATATCGAATAACAAAGATAAAACAGGGAAGGAAATATGATTATGAAGATAGTGTTTTTGGATCGTAAGACGATAGGAGAAGATATTGACTTGACAGACTTTGAGACTTTGGGTGAGGTTGTAACATATGAAATGTCACAGCCGGAAGAAGTTCCGGAGCGGGTAGTAGATGCAGATGTTATCATCGTGAATAAGGTACCGGTAAACGAGCAGACGATCGGAACTGCTCAGAATCTGAAGCTGGTCTGCGTAGCAGCAACCGGAACAAATAATCTGGATAAAGATTATCTGGATAAACGGGGAATTGAATGGAGAAATGCAGCCGGATATTCCACCACGATCGTTGCACAGCACACATTTGCCATGCTCTTTTATCTGCTCGAAAAGCTTCGGTATTATGATGATTATGTAAAGAATGGATCATATCAGAAAAATGATGTATTTACCTGGTTTGGCGAGCCGTTTACAGAGCTTGCCGGAAAGACATGGGGCATCATCGGACTTGGAGCGATCGGAAGGAAGGTAGCGGATATAGCAAAGGCATTTGGCGCACATGTAATCTATTATTCAGCATCCGGCAGACCGGTACAGGAGGGCTATGAGCAGGTTGACCTGAATACACTTCTTCGGACATCTGATGTTATATCGGTTCATGCGCCATTAAATGAATATACCGAGAACCTGATGGATAAAGCGGCATTTGCAAAGATGAAACGATCCGCGATCTTCCTGAACCTTGGACGTGGACCGATCGTAGTAGAAGAAGATCTTGCGGAAGCCTTGAAGCAGGGCACGATCGCAGCCGCAGGCGTAGATGTCCTTCGGACGGAACCGATACAGCCGGACAATCCTTTGCTTGCTATAAAGGACAGCCATAAGCTATTCATCACGCCACATATCGCCTGGGCAAGCACCGAAGCCCGCACCCGCCTGATGCAGATCGTCCTTGACCATGTAAAAGGTTTTGCTGAGAAGAGATAGCATTATACAAAAAACGCAGGGATAGCTTAATATGCGGAAGCTGAATGTGATACCTGGAATCGTCATTGATCTGAACGCATATATGGGTATAAATGATATAAGATCAATCTGATACCCGGAATCGTCATTGATCTGAATGCATATATGGGTATAGATGATATAAGATCAACCTAATACCCGGAATCGTCATTAATCTGAATGCATATATGGGTATAGATGATATAAGATCAACCTAATACCCGGAAATTATTAAGAAGATGGGTATGGTGTGAAATAAAATGATTTCAGGGTATGAAAGATTTCTATGGATGATAATACCCGAAAGTAAGGTAGAGATAAGGGTATAGATTATTAAAATGAAAGCAGATACCCAAAAAACAAAATTTGATGTGGTATGAAGTGTTATAAAGTGGTTTAATACCCACCAATTATATAACTATATAGCTAAGGGAAAGAATTAACGGCGTAATACCTGATGCGGATACGACCTTTAATTGATATAACTAAGAAAAAGAATTAACAGAGCACAGAAAAAATAAGAGGACTCGGAGGTATGGAACTGTACCTCCGAGCCCTCTTTATATAAGAGAGATGAAAAAAATCCCGGTCAACTATTTATACATTTACTGTTATGCAGTAAACCTGCCGGTGCGTTGGTATTAAGGATGCACATTTTGCAGCCTTATGTACCGCTACAACGTAGGTAGAGCAGAAGTGTTTTGCGCAATAATATGTAAAGTGTATAAATAACGACCGGAACTTTTTCGGTATATATTATTCAAAAGGCTGCTTATTATGACGGCTGAAGAAATCACGCGTTTCCCTTACAACCACACCGCTTAAAGCAAAGATGGCGATCATATTAGGAATAGCCATCAGTCCGTTGAAGATATCGGCGATCGTCCATACAGCAGAAACTGTCATGTAAGGTCCGATAAATACAGCAAGAATGTATAACCATCTGTAGATCATGATGGATTTCTTTTTGCCGCCGGATAAGTATTCCAGACAACGCTCAGAATAATAATCCCATCCAAGGATAGTTGTAAATGCAAAGAATACCAGACAGAGCATTAACAGGAAGCTTGATATCGTTGCAGGAATCGGAAGTCCCTCGTTAAAAGCATATGTGGTAACCTGAACACCCTGTAAACCTTCTACTTTCCATGCACCGGTAAGAACGATGGAAAGACCTGTCATTGTACAGATAATGATGGTATCGATGAAAGTACCTGTCATGGATACAAGACCCTGACGAACCGGTTCCTTTGTCTGGGCAGCGGCTGCTGCGATAGGAGCAGAACCAAGACCGGCTTCATTTGAGAAGATACCACGCGCTACACCTTTTTGCATAGCAACGATAAATGAACCGGCGATACCACCTGCAACAGCAGAAGGCTTGAATGCGCTCTTTACAATGATAACAACAGCCTCAGGAATCTTAGTGATGTTACAGATCAGTAACATCACACATATAACAATATAGATAACAGCCATAAATGGAACGATGATCTGGGATACGCTTGCGATACGCTTCAGTCCGCCGATCAGAACGAGTGCAACACATACACTTAAGATCAGGGAAGCGATAACAACGGTCCATGAATAAGTACCGATCCCTGGAATATTAATCGTCCACTGCATGTCAGGATCAAAGAATGAATTAACAGCGGAAGAAATACCATTTACCTGAGAGAAGGTTCCGATACCGAACAGACCTACACAGATACCAAAGAAAGCAAATATTTTTGCAAGCCATTTCCATTTTGATCCCATACCTCTTTCGATATAGTAGAATGGTCCGCCAAGTGCATGGTTGTCCTTGTCAACGACACGATATTTGACAGCCAGAAGACCTTCTGCATATTTGGTTGCCATTCCGAAGAATGCAGCAAGTACCATCCAGAATAATGCTCCCGGTCCACCGGCTCCGATCGCAGTTGCTACACCAACGATATTACCGGTTCCGATCGTAGCGGAAAGAGCAGTACACAGTGCACCAAAGGAAGTAACTTCGCCTTCGCCTTCTTCTTCGTTTTTGATCATCCATTTGAGTGCTAATGGCAGTTTGCGGATCTGAAGAACGCCCATCCGGATTGTGAGAAGAATTCCACCGACCATAATAAGGACCATAAGTGGAGGACCCCACACAAAATCATCGATTTTTGTTAAGATTTCATTTACAGTTGCCCACATGATTTTCTCCTTTTCATTTTTTGTATTGTGGTGATGTGTTATTCTCATAAATTATATGAATAAAGTAAAGAATTATATTACAGAAAAATCAAATATTTATAAAAATAACACAATATTTTAATATAATACATACTTTTCTACGCTAATGCAACAGAATTCGTTTAATTTCGTGAAAAAACAGCGGTAAACACAGCAAAAATTACAAAAAGAAGACTATTTTTTGACTTGCGGAGTTGGGAATCCGATAATAAAATTACTATGGAAATAAAAATGCCGGATAATATCAGATGCGGTTCATAGGAAAAAATACCATATAATACAAGATAGGTTTCATATAAATGCGTTGCAAAATACGGAGTCATATTAACATACTGCATTACATGGTAAAGAATATATATTAACGGACTGCGTTGCAAAATGGTAAATGTTTAAATAGAAAATACAGGAATTTTACAGGAAAGGATATAATCACAGAATGAATCAGAAATTAACTATCAGGGAATGGCTGCCGCTCATCGGAATGACGGTAGCGGCATTTATATTTAATACATCGGAATTCATGCCAATCGGTCTTCTGACCGATATCGCGGATGATTTTCAGATCACGGAGGCAAAAGCGGGGATGCTGATCTCAGCATATTCGTGGGCGGTTATGCTGTTATCACTGCCACTTATGCTGCTTGCATCAAGGATCAGCTTCCGAAAGCTGCTGTTGGGAACGATTGCATTATTTGGAATCGGTCAGGTATTATCAGCGGTTGCAGCCGGATATGCGATGCTGATGGCGGCAAGGATCATAGTTGCCTGTGCACATGCGGTCTTCTGGTCGATCGCATCACCGGCAGCAGTTAAGATCGTGCCGGAGAAGTTCAGGTCGTTTGCGATGAGTATGGTAGTAACCGGTACATCCATTGCGATGATATTTGGACTTCCGCTTGGAAGGATCGTTGGATTATATGTAGGATGGAGAATGACATTTTTCTGTGTTGCAGTTGTTGCATTTCTTGCCCTTATCTATATGGCATTTGTATTTCCGAAGGTTGAAGGCGGTACATCCTTTAAAATGAAAGAACTGCCGGTGATATTGAAGAACCCGGTTATGCTTGGGATCATATTAATGTCGTTCTTAGTTGCGGGTGCATACTATACAGGCTACAGCTATATTGAGCCGTTTTTGAAGCAGGTAGCAATGTTTAAGGATAATCTTGTTACTATAACTTTAATGTTGTTTGGAGCTGCCGGAATTCTTGGAAGTTTTCTGTTCTCCTGTGTATATGACAAACACAGATATCATTTTATCCGTGCATCGATCACATTGATCGCTGTTGTCATGCTTTGCCTGAAACCGGCATCGAAATTTACATGGACAATGATATTGATCTGTATGCTGTGGGGTATGGCTGTAACGGCATTTAGCGTTACTTTCCAGTCAGAGACGATCAAAGCGGTTCCGGAGGAAGCCTCCGCTGTGGCCATGTCAATGTTCTCAGGAATCTATAATCTGGGAATCGGATGCGGAACCTGGATCGGTGGTCTGGTATGTACACATGCATCGATGGGGTATATCGGATTTGCAGGGGGGATCATGGCAGTTATAGCAATCCTGTATTGCAGCTTTATACTGATCCCACAGATGAAGAGAAAGTAGATAAATACTTGTATAGAATGCGAAACTATAAACTGTGATGATCAGTTGGAAAAGGCATGGTTAATAATCTCTAAAAAAAATATAAATTTATCGTTGACATGAGTAATCCCCGGTGCTATACTCATGGACATAGCAAAGGCGCTACGAAATATTCGTAGTGCCTTTTTCTTTTATCGGGAGGTATAAGTTCCCCGGTACAGGACAAAGAAAAACCTGATATCCGGCTATACGCGCGGACCGGATGAGGGGAAAAATGAAGTAAAATGCGATGCAATGGGGCGTCTGTTATGGATAAGTCTCCGTGTATCGCATTTTTGAGTTTTAGGAGGTAAGAACTATGACAAGTGAAATTTTAGATGCAATTTCTGGTGAAGTGTACGGTGTCTGGTTCCTGATCGGAGCGGCATTGGTATTCTGGATGCAGGCAGGATTTGCGATGGTAGAAACAGGATTTACCAGAGCAAAGAATGCCGGAAACATTCTGATGAAAAACCTGATGGACTTCTGTATTGGTACAGTTGTATTTATCCTTCTTGGTTTTGGACTCTTACTTGGTGAAGACATGGTTGGTTTGATCGGTAAACCGGGATTTGACATATTTACTGATTATGCAAATTTTGACTGGTCCAACTTCGTATTTAACTTAGTGTTCTGTGCAACAACAGCGACAATTGTATCCGGCGCGATGGCAGAACGTACAAAATTCATTTCTTATTGTGTATATTCAGCAGTTATCTCAGCAGTTATTTATCCGATTGAGGCACACTGGACATGGGGCGGCGGCTGGTTAGCTCAGATGGGCTTCCATGATTTTGCCGGTTCTAACTGTATTCATATGGTTGGTGGTATCTGTGCATTGATCGGTGCAGCAATCCTTGGACCTCGTATCGGTAAGTTTGTAAAGGGCAAGGATGGTAAGGTTGAAAAAGTAAATGCATTCCCTGGACATAACCTTCCGATCGGTTGTCTCGGTGTATTTATCCTCTGGCTTGGCTGGTATGGATTCAATGGTGCAGCAGCAACAACCGTTTCAGAACTTGGTTCCATATTCGTAACAACAACAATTGCTCCTGCTGTTGCAACAGTTGTAGCAATGATCATTACCTGGGTAAAATATGGTAAGCCTGATGTTTCAATGTGTCTGAATGCATCTCTTGCAGGTCTGGTCGCAATTACAGCTCCTTGTGATGTCTGTGATGCTTTCGGTGCTATCGTGATCGGTGCTGTTGCCGGTGTATTGGTTGTATTCGGTGTATGGCTCTTAGATTACAAATTACATATTGATGATCCTGTAGGTGCTGTTGCAGTTCACTGCTTAAATGGTATCTGGGGAACAATCGCAGTTGGTCTTTTCGCTACAGATACAGCTCCTGCATTTGCAAGAGGTATCGGTGATGGTGTAACATATGGTGCAAACCAGATCGCAGCCAAAGGTTTATTCTATGGCGGTGGTTTCAAGCAGCTCGGTATTCAGTTCGTAGGTATGGGCGCAACCATCCTCTGGACAGCAGTTACGATTACAATTGCATTCCTTCTTATTAAGAAGATCTTCGGCCTTCGTGTATCAGAGGAAGAGGAAATTGTTGGTCTGGATTCATGCGAGCATGGTCTTCCATCTGCATATGCCGGCTTCAGTATTGTTGATGTATCAAATACAATGACAATGGATGTAAATGAAAATACAGATCTTGGTGTAGCTGATTATGATAAGGCTTCTGACACATTAAAGAATGCAGCAGTCAAGGTTGCGGAAGCTCCTGTTACAGCATCCCCAAGCGGTATCTACAAGGTAGTTATCATTGCAAAGCTTGCACGGTTTGAGATCTTAAAGAAAGCTTTAAATGACCTCGGTGTTACAGGTATGACAATGAATCAGGTTATGGGCTGTGGTATCCAGAAGGGTGCCGGCGAGATGTACCGTGGTGTTGAATTAGATGCAACCCTTCTTCCAAAGGTTAAGGTAGAAGTCGTAGTCAGCAAGATTCCTGTCAGTGCAGTTATTGAAGCTGCTAAGAAGGCTCTGTATACCGGACATATCGGTGATGGTAAGATCTTCGTATACAGCGTTGACAAGGTTGTTAAGGTTCGTACCGGTGAGGAAGACTTTGCAGCTTTACAGGATGTAGAGTAAATTACAAATAACCTATAATTATATAGAAGAAAGAGCCAGGCCGGTGAGCACCGGTCTGGCTTTTTCTTTTAAGTGTAGAAATGGAAATCAGATAGTTCACAAAATCTTCACACAAAATTAGCACTCACATCTTGACAGTGCTAATAAACGGTGCTATAACATAGATAAAGATAAGGAAAGGGATTAAGAAAGAAGATAAAAGAAAGAATCCCGGAACTTATAACATACAAATTCGACACTTCAGTTTCTCTGACAGTGCTAAACATACAAAAGTCTAAGTGCCTCAAGGTTCCATAAGGAGCTGAGATTTCCGACACTGGTTTGAAATTGAAAGGAGTAATGACTTATGTTAAGACCTAGTATTTTTGGAGAAAGTTTATTTGATGATTGGATGGATGATTTCCCATTCGGTAAGGAATTTGAAAAGGAAATGTTTCCAGAGAAAAGCCCGTTGTATGGCAAACATGCTAAGAACATGATGAAGACGGATGTCCGTGAAACAGATGACAGCTATGAAGTAGACATTGACCTTCCTGGATTTAAGAAGGATGAAGTAAATGTCAAACTGGAAGATGGCTACATCACTATTTCCGCTGAAAAAGGTCTGGATAAGGATGAGAAAGATAAGAAGACCGGTAAGTATATCAGACGTGAACGTTATGTCGGCAGCATGAGCAGAAGTTTCTATGTTGGTGACGGTATCAGTCAGAAGGATATACATGCAAAATATGAAAGTGGTATTCTTCGTCTGACCCTTCCAAAGAAAGCACCGGAAGCAATCGAAAAGGAGAACTTCATTGCCATCGAATAAAATGTGTTGATATCGAGCCGTGCGAATAAAAACATGACCCCTTATGTATATGTATACAGATATAAGAAAGGGAGTGTAGATCATGGATAAGAATCCAAAGCATCCATTGAAGAAAAAGAAAGCAGTTCAGAAGGTATGTGCAACAGCTAATCATAATGCACAGGAGGTTGAAGCTGCAGTACCAAAGTCAAAGAAACATACTTATTAGAGTGAATAAATCAACAAACAAAGAAAAGGTTCCCCGCATTTGCCTGTAGCCCGAAGAACTACAGGAGACAAGTGCGGGGGATTTTTTTGCTTTATAGGAACAGAAGTATCATCGGAAGAATTTCCATCGAAGGGCTTTGGTGACAAAATCAAAAAAATATACATGGAGAAGTGTAAAAAACCACAGTTATGTGATACTCTATAAACGGAGGTGGTTTTATGCAGAAACAAAAAGGAGCAAAAATAGGAGCATTTGTTTTCTTTTGCTTTGGCGTGATGATGCTTGCACTCGGAGTATGGGGCATAACAACCCTGTATGATCAGGGTGGAATCTTAACATGGGGGATCGTACTTGGATTCGGATTAATATTTGCATTGACAGGTGTTGTATTATTTATTAATTCGATGGAAAGTGTATCCAATCGGGTCAAACAATTACTGGGTTGCATTCTGGGAACTTTGGTATTCATGAGTTTTGGCTTTGTGGGTCTTTTTGCGAAAGGACTAGGTGTCATGAGACTTTTCCTTCTGTTTTTCGGGGGCATAGGAGTGTTGCTTCTGATACAGGGAATTCGTAACTTTATAAAAGGAGACAGTGGTGATGCAGACCAGAAATCCGGCAGGGTTCAATGGAGCGGCGGTGTCGGGGGGAGAATTAATGGACAGGAAATGGACGGTGGATATCAGCCATGTCAGACGCCGGAATATGGAAGTTATGACGGCGAATATAACGACCAGTCCGGATACAATAGTCAGTCCGGATACAACAGCCTATATGGTGTGTATGGCAGTCAGCCGGCAGACATAATAATAGAAAATAGCGAGAAAACATCACCAGGGGTTACAGATACCGGGCAGAATTCACAATGGCAGCAGGGAACTCCGGGCACACCATTTTCAGGAGATGCTGGAAACAAGGTCTATACCAGTCAGGTGAATAGTGGTGGTACAGTATATGGAAGCGGTATGTCGCCTGAATTTGATCAGATGATGAATGGCATGGGTATGGATCCTGCACAGCGGGAGCAGGCAAGAAAGGTTGGTTCCGCAGTTCGGAAAGGCGCGAATATTTATGCCGGAGTCATATGTATTGTAGTCGGAGCCGGCTTTATATTAGTAAATGGCATTAGTGTGCTTAGCTTTATTTTTATGCTCATTCAGACGGCCAGCCTCACGATTGTTATGGGTTCTTTGTTTCCAACGGTAATGTCAGCGGCATTGTTGATCGTAGGTGTATTCATGATTGTTCGTGGTGTGAAGATCCTCCGGGAAAAATAAATGATACTTATCTGAAAGACATACAAAATCACTTGCATAAGTGAAGCGACAGAGCAGACCGGTAGAAATAGTTTGCGATTTACATACAGGCAGGAGGACAAAAGGTGAATCAGATGGAATTAACGATTTTGGATTTTATACAGGAGCATATGAGAAATGCATTTCTTGATGTAGTGATGCCATTTGTATCGACACTTGGAAATGCAGGGTTCATCTGGATCGCACTTACGATCGTGCTGTTGATCAGTAAGAAACACAGAAAGACAGGAATCCTGATGGCACTTGCACTGGTATTTGATGTTATACTTTGTAATGGCATATTGAAGAATGCGATAGCAAGGACAAGACCCTTTGATGTAAATACAGCGATTTCTCTGTTAGTGAAGAAGCCGACAGATTATTCATTCCCATCCGGTCATACGGCAGCGTCCTTTGCAGCAGTAACTGCATTGTTTTTTGCAAAAGAGAAATATCGGTATCCGGCACTGGTGCTTGCGGTGCTGATTGCATTTTCCAGACTATACCTGTATGTGCATTACCCGACCGATATCTTAGGTGGCATTCTGGTTGGAATTCTGTGTGGCGTAATAGCATATCTGATCACAAAAAAGAAACTGAAGTTTAATTCATTGAATGAATAGAAAGGAAATGGGGACAGGCTATCGCCTGAATAAAGACGAATAAAGAATTAACAAAATTTAACATTTATTTTCGTTTTCTTTTCATAGGAATGTAGTAGAATGGTGTAAAAGTTTTGATAACACAGACCAGAGAGGAAATCTTATGGACGATACAAAGGCAAATCAGATCAATCCTTCGATCCGGGGACTGACAGAAAACGAAGTAAAGAAACGAATCGAAAAAGGGCTGACGAATCAGACCGATATATCGACGGATAAAACAACGAAAGAGATCATTCTGTCGAATACACTTACATACTTTAACTTAATATTTCTTATTATCACAGTATTATTGATCCTTGTTGGTTCCTTTCGGAACCTGACTTTTCTGCCGATCATCATAGGTAATACATTGATCGGTATCATACAGGAACTGCGTGCGAAGAAGACACTGGAAAAAATGAATTTCTTAAATGCACCTCATGCAGATGTAGTCAGAGATGGGGTTTTACAGCAGATCCGTTCGGAAGAATTGGTAAAGGATGATGTCATTTTACTGACAGCCGGAAAGCAGATCTGTGCAGATGCGGTTGTCATCGATGGAAGCATTCAGGTAAATGAATCCCTCCTTACCGGTGAAGCGGACGAGGTAGAAAAGACGAGCGGCAGTTCTCTGTTATCCGGCAGCTTTGTGGTGTCCGGTGAATGTTATGCCAGACTGGAAAAGGTCGGAAATGAATCCTATATCTCAAAACTCAGCATGGAAGCAAAGACCATGGGAAGCGGTGAACAGTCCGAGATGATCCGGTCGATCAACCTGATCGTAAAATGGGTTGGTATCATCATTATACCGATCGGTATCATTCTGTTCTGGCAGAGCCATTTCGTAAATGATGACTCGATCCGGAAGAGTGTAACCTCGACAGTTGCAGCTATCCTTGGTATGATCCCGGAGGGGTTATATCTTCTTACTACGATCGCACTGGCACTCAGTACGATGAATCTGGCAAAACGAAAAGTCCTGCTGCATGATATGAAAAGTATCGAGACGTTGGCGCGTGTCGATGTGCTGTGCGTGGATAAGACCGGAACAATCACAGAACCGGTTATGAGTATCAAGGATGTATTCTTAAGTAAGGACAGCCGGAATCCGTTAAAGACGACAGACGAATTAAAGGGGCTGCTGATCGATTATACAGCAGCGTCACAGGATAATAACGCTACGATGGAGGCATTGAAGAAATATGCCGATGAGGCAGACGGTAGTGTCGGAAAACACAGAGTACCGCTTGATCGTCTGGCATTTTCATCCAGTTTGAAATACGGCAGTATTACATTTTCGGATGGCATCTATCTGCTTGGCGCACCGGAATTCATCATGCGAGATGATTATGCGTCAATCGAGAAAGAAATCCTTCCTTATGCCGAAAAGGGAGATCGTGTGCTGTTATTTGGAAGATATGAAGGAAGCAGTATTGCAAATGGATTATCTGACAGAGTAACACCGCTTGGCTTTGTGGCACTGGCAAATCCGATCCGTGAAAATGCGGTAAAGACTTTTGCATACTTTAAGAGTCAGGATGTAGCGATCAAGGTTATATCCGGTGATAATCCAAAGACGGTATCACAGATCGCAGTTCAGGCGGGTATTGACAACGCAGAAAGTTATGTGGATGCAACGACACTTGATACGGATACGAAGATTAAGAAAGCCGTACGGGAATATACGGTATTTGGCCGTGTGACGCCGAAGCAGAAGCAGAAGCTTGTGCAGGCACTTAAAAAGCAGGGGCATACCGTGGCCATGACAGGTGATGGTGTCAATGATATCCTTGCAATGAAGGATGCGGATTGTAGCGTGGCGATGGCGTCCGGTAGTGAGGCTGCAACACAGGCAGCACAGGTCGTTCTGTTGGATTCAGATTTTGCACATATGCCGGATGTGGTATACGAAGGACGACGGGTTGTAAATAATGTACAGCGTTCCGCCAGCCTGTTCCTTGTTAAGAATATATTCTCACTGTTGATGTCGCTGTTCTCGGTTATCTTTATGATCACCTATCCGCTGGAACCGGCGCAGATCTCATTGGTCAGTATGTTTACGATCGGTGCTCCCGGATTTCTGCTGGCACTCGAACCGAACAGAGACAGGATCAAAGGACATTTCCTTACAAATGTTATGTTCAAAGCATTTCCGGGTGGTCTTACTGATGTAATTGCGGTTGGTGCGTTGGTAATCTGTGGTGAGGTATTTGCCCTGCCGGGAGAAAGCATCGGTACGATCGCAACAATGGTGCTTTGCGTTGTTGGCTTTATGATCCTGTTTAAGATCAGTGAGCCGTTAAACAAGATGAAATATGGTGTGATCGGACTGAACATCGTTGGATTTATATTCTCAGGATTTTTCCTGAAGAAGTTATTTGCATTGACCGATCTGTCAAATATCTGCGTACTGCTTATGGTGGTATTCGGATTCGCGGCAGAATCCCTGTTCCGCTACCTCACCCTGTTGGTGGAGAAGCTGCAGGAATACTATAAAAAGAAAAAGCCAAAGCTTAAGAAATATCTGGAGCTTAAATAGAGACAGGCAGCCTACAAAGCAGGGCTGCCTAATTTTTTTGAGGTCAGAAAAAATCCTTGACTTATATATAAGAGGTGTTTGTGCGTATTGACATCACAGTTTATTTCCTATAAAATTAATGATACAGTACGTATCAAAAAGGAACATGGTAATGAACAAATCAGAGAAACAAAAAGCAAAAGAAAATGAACGACGACAGCGGATCCTGGATACTGCATTTCGAATCTTTGTAGAAAAGAAGATTGAAGCGGTAAGTATGGGCGAGATCGCAGAGGCGGTCGGTATCGGCAGGGCGACCTTATTCCGGTGTTATTCGAATAAGACAGAACTGGCGATCGCAGTCTGTATGGCACAGTGGAAATCATATCTGGATGAGCTCGATAGAAACAGACCGATTTCATCGGTTCAGGATATTCCGGCGATCGATCGATTCATATTCACGCTGGACAGTTATATTGAAATGTATCTGAACCATAAGGAACTGCTTCAGTACAATGATAACTTTAATCACTACGTCACACATGAGGGCGTAGATCCGGAACAGTTTGAGAATATTCATACGTCGGTGTATTCGGCTGATACCCGATTGCATATGATGTATGAGAAAGCAAAGGAAGATCATACCTTTCGCACGGATATACCGGAGGATGAATTTATCCGTGTGACCGTACATACGATGATGGCAGCATGTACCTACTACGCGGGAGGCTTTATATGGGGCGCAGAGGATAACAGGGATTATATGCCGGAGTTGATACGTTTAAAGGAAATGATCATAAACTATGCGACAACATCCGTATAACAGGATGCAGGGGTACTAGGGATATAAGGGATACGTGCATGAATGAAAGGGAGGTAAATATGAGTAAATTAAAAACAAAGAGAAAAAAGCATTATCTGGCAGCCGCCATGCTTGCCATGCTTGCGGTTGCGACGCCCATAACGCTTTATGGGTCAATGACAACGTATGCACAGACAGATGACGCGGCCGGGGCAGAATCTGGTGAAGATACTGGTGAAGTAACCAATGAAGAAACCGGATATCACTATCAGAAGACTGGTGAACCATTGGTGGAGGAAAAAGATAACAACGGAAATATATGGCGGATCTATGCAGCTGCAGAAAATACAGCAGATACG
>ULRS01052154.1_pt1 | contig 13873 bp, 10 predicted proteins | sample 1955671 | NCBI WGS metagenome assembly ULRS01 (sample SAMEA4835689, study PRJEB28245) | human gut metagenome | biome: gut microbiome; material: fecal sample | place: Denmark | collected 2008
ACTTTGCTCCGTCGCGAGTTCCGCACGAGCCGGAGAGCACTTAATGTGCTCTCCGTGCGAGCAGGACTGTCCGAGCAGGGAGTAAAGTCCTCCGGCTGCCTCCGGACAGGTCAGACCTGCTAGCAGGTGGGGTACTCGCCCTCCCAGACGATGCGACGGTACTGATCCGGATCGGTGTCGCCCTCGGTGGAGAAGCAGAGCACAGAGCTCGTCTTGTCCAGGCCGATGAGCTCCTTGAGCTCGGCGTACTCGGGATCAAGCATGAGGGTCTCGACCAGGCCGGTGGTCACAGCGCCGGACTCGCCGGAGATGACGCGCGGGTCACCCTTCTCGGGAGCACCCAGGGTGCGCATGCCGCGAGCGGTGACCCAGTCGGGGCAGGACACGAAGGCAGTGGTGTGGTTGCGCAGGATATCCCAGCCCAAGATGTTGGGCTCGCCGCAGCACAGGCCGGCCATGATGGAGGGCATGTCGCCGTCCACGATGCGCGGATCGCCGTCGCCGGCGGCAGCACCCTTGTACAGGCAGGCGGCCGGAGCGCACTCGACCACAACGAAGGTGGGCGGGTTATCGGGATACAGGTTGGTGAAGTAGCCCACCACGGCGCCGGCCAGCGAGCCCACGCCAGCCTGGACAAAGACGTGCGTCGGGCGGTTGATGGCCATCTCGCGCAGCTGCTCGGCAGCCTCGGAAGCCATGGTGCCGTAGCCCTCCATGATCCAAGACGGGATCTTCTCGTAGCCCTCCCAGGCAGTATCCTGAACGATGACGCCGCGCTCGCAGGCATCGGCCTCGGCGGCGGCCATGCGCACGCACTCGTCGTAGTTGACCTCTTCGATGGTCACCGTGGCACCCTCGGCGGCAATGTTATCGAAGCGGGGCTTGGTGGAACCCTTGGGCATGTGCACGACGGCCTTCTGGCCCAGCTTGTTGGCAGCCCACGCCACGCCGCGGCCATGGTTGCCGTCGGTGGCGGTAAAGAAGGTGGCCTGGCCAAAGTCCTTGGCAAGCTGATCGGAGGTCAGGTAATCGAAGGTGCACTCGGCAACGTCCTTGCCGGTCTCGTCGGCAATGTAGTTGGCCATGGCAAACGAACCGCCCAGAACCTTAAAAGCGTTGAGGCCAAAGCGATAGCTCTCGTCCTTAACGCACAGGTTGGACAGGCCCAGGCGCGCGGCCTGGCCGTCCAGGCGGGCAAGCGGAGTGACGGTGTACTGGGGGAACGACTGGTGGAAGGCACGGGCCTTCTTCACGTGGTCGAGGCTCATGATTCCCAAGTGCTTGTCATCGCTCTTGGGCATCGTGTTGCCCGCCCACTGGATCTTATCGGCCATACGGTGAACTCCTTAAGTTCTCTCTTGCCGGCCCCCGCATACGCGTTCCAGCCCATTCCCATTCATGCGGCTGAACTTTTATGTGGATGCCAAACAAAAAGTTTGTTAGCAATGTTCTATCACACTTTTTGATTGCTAAACCTAACAAATTGTTTGTTGCCGTAATCGGTACTTTTTCCCCGCCGAACGGTTACATACCGCAGCGACGCTTTCGTTATTTGCGAACAGGTGTGGTTTATGGCAAAGTGTGCCCAAACTAATTTTTAGGAAGGCACCCATGACCCCCGCACAGATTGAGTTTTACAAGCGTCTTGCACACGGCCTGGCGCTCCAATTTGGCCCCAACTGCGAAGTCGTCGTCCACGACCTGGAGACCGAGGATGTGGACCACTCCATCGTAGTGATCGAAAACGGCCACGTCAGCGGGCGCAAACTGGGTGACGGCCCCAGCCATATTGTGCTTGAGTCCATGCACGAGGGCACCGCCGACGTGCACGACCGCGAGCCATACCTCACCAAAACCGCCGATGGCAAGCTGCTCAAGTCCTCGACCATCTTTATCCGCAACGATGAGGGCAAGCCCGTCGGCATTTTGGGCATTAACTTTGACATTACGCTCATGAAGGCTTTTGAGCGCTCGCTCGATGCCTTTACCGGCACCGGCGGCTCGGGCTACACCGAGCCCGAGCCCATTACCAAAAACATCGGCGACCTGCTCGAAGACCTGCTGCGCGAGTGCGAACAGTTTGTGGGCAAGCCCGCGGCGCTCATGACCAAAGACGAGCGCATCCGCGCCATTGGCTACCTCGACCGTCGCGGCGCCTTCCTCATCTCCAAGTCGAGCGAACGCGCCTGCGAGTTCTTTGGCATCTCCAAATACAGCTTCTATAGTTACCTCAACGAGGCAAAGGCTGCCGCCGGCGACAAATAGTCAGCGCGCCTGCGCCCCTCCCCTTTTGGGCGCGAGTTCTGGAATGCGCGAATCCGAGAGTCGGCCGCAAGGCAAGTTCCATATAATCGATGAATGTGAGCTTTTCGAAAGGATGGAACAAGATGGGGTCGAGCAACGCATCGCGCAACGGCCGTGGAGGCACCGCTTCTGGCGCCAGGCATGCGAAACACGCGTTTGACGAGGGCGAAGAGGGCATTTTTGCGCTGAGCCTCGACGACGTGATGAGCGACCGTCCCTGGACCGCCGAGGAACTCATGGGCGGCGGGGTTCGCCCGGCAGGCCCAAAGCCTACGTCGACCGCTGCTCCCGCCCCGGCCACTACGCCTGCGCCAGCATCCGTGCCCGCAGATGACTTTGCCACCCGCCCCATTATGCAGGCACCGCGCCAGGCCGCCCCTGCGCCCCGCCCCACCAGCGATCCGTCCGAGACGGCGGCGTTCCTTGCCGCGGCGGCACAGCGCCATGCGCCCAGCAGCGCACCCGCGTATGCCACCCCGCAGCAGCCGACACACGCGGCTCCCGAACCCCAGCCCGAGCCCGAACTCGAGCCGCCCGTTATGGATCTGGACGACCTCGCCAACCGCCAGTTTGCCTTCGATTCCTGGGCCGCGGCCGACTTGGACGAGACCTCGGCCGGCATGCCGGCGCTCGATATTCCGGTCAACCCGCTGTTTGCAGCTGCCGAGGAGCGCGACTCCGATTACAACGAAACAACAGCGCACGATGACCGCTTTGATGCCGCGCCCCGCGCCTCCCGCATTGAGACCGAGAGCTACGGATCCGCATCGAGCGCATACGATAACGGCCCGTTTGCCAACGCGTCCGCTCCTGAGCACAACAAGGCTGGCGTAAAGGCCGCATCGGCATCGTCGTATACCCGCGGCACCGACGACGAGCGCTTTGCCGACTTCTACACCGAGGAAGAGCCGCCGCACCTCTCTGAGTTTCCCCAAGCGGCAAAGATCGTCTTTATCGCGATTATCGTGGCCCTACTCGGCGTGATCGCATTTGAGGGATTCCAGCTATTCCGCAGCCCCACCGCGTCCGAATCGGCAACGCAGCAAAAAGAGGACGACAACCAGTACCTGGACATCAACACCCTCAAGGGCGACCCCAACGACGGAGACGAGTAGCGGGGGCTGGGGCGGCTGAAGCGTCCATATGTAGCACCAGCTTCTACGTGCTGTTTTGTCATCCGGTTACACTTTTCCGGATGTTGAGACCGTCGGATTCGACACTTTTCCGTACTTTTGAGGTGCCGATTTCGACACTTTTCCGGATGTAGGCCGAATAATCGCCGCGAAATCAAGCGCCGTCTGCACATCATTTCGCAGACGGCGCTTGATTTCTGTCCGCGCGCGCTGATAGACTCCATCGTGCCCGCAGGGAGCGGGCGCGTTTTATCCAGAGTCGGGGTAGAGAGTTGGCTCCACGATCCCGACGCCAACCGGCCAAGAGGCACGGTGGCCCTGCCAACATCGATGAAAGGGGTCCGTATGGACAATTTCTCTGTGCGCAGCGAGCGTAACTTCCACAACCTGTCAGCCAAGCCGAAACAATTGCATCTTCTGGACGAGCCGAACGGCTACGCCTCGGCTTTGGTCAAGAACAGCCTCTCCCACCAGATGCGCTTTACGGTGCAGGTACTCGAGGAAGAGCTCTGTGTTGCTGGCAACCCGCATGTTCTGCAGATCAAGCTGCTCGGAGACGATTCGCGCGAGCCGTCGAGTTGGAAGCTGTTTGCAGACGGCGTGTGCGTTGCGGACGGATCCGGCGTCTTTGCCCGTGAGTGTTTCTGCGAGGGAGCCAAGGTATTCCTGGACCTGTGCCGCGACGCCGTCGAGGCTGCCGAGCTGCGCCAGTGGAGCCAAAGGGAGTACGAGCTGCTGAGTGCCACGCGCGGGATCGTAAGGGTGTAGACGGGCGGACGAGCCATCGACGATTCTGAGCTGGCAAAGGCCGGGATTTAGATTCCCGGCCTTCAACCTAGCATTGCTTTATGAGATCGAGCACCGCGGGGATATCGTCAGCGCTACGGAGTGCGACATAGGTCGGCATACCCGGCCCAAATCCGCCCTGCGTGCGCTTGTCCCGGCACATGGCCTCCGGGTCAATCAGCTCGTCCACACTCTTTGCCAGGCCGACGGCAATCCAACCACCGTTGCTGGTCCTGCCTTCCAGCACGGCATGCAGTTTTCGCTTGCCCGACCTGAAGCCTACGTAGTACTTGGCTATATAGGACTCCCACGAAGGGTTACCACTCAGAACAGACTCGCACACCTCATCGAAAAGCTTCTGGTTGAGTCCGCCTTCGGCAAAAGTGGGGTGATTCTCCTGCAGAGTCCAGATAGGCGCCTCGTCAGACTCCCCGCGAGAGGGGCGATACTTGTCGACGACATCTGCCGGAAGATCGGGGTACCTCCATATCTCACACGCCTCTTTCGCCAGCTCGTCCGCGCGCTGCCTAATCTCTTCCTCGCCCCATTTTTCATGCGAGGCAATCGACTTGTTCAGGTAGAGCGGGCTGCATTTAAGTCCCACGTTCGGAAGATTGAGCTTGTCCGAGAACGACCGGTTTGAGTACTCCTGGTTGTAGCCCGTCAGCGTAAGGTTGCCCAGGTTGTTGCATAACCTGTCGTGGATGTCTTCCCAGTTCTCGCCAAGCGATTCCTTCCAGCCATGTTCACCGTCGATCGTCTGGGGCATGACGTGCTCGATTTGGTAATTGTCAGCCGAGATGGGCTCCTTTGGGTGGTGCCAGTTCTCCATGCGTTCCAGGTAATAGCGCTTTTTAGAGAAGCGGTTGTAGCAGTCACGCGTCTTAAACTCCTCGACAAAATGCTCGTCTGTCGGAAAGTATGCGGTCATACCGCTGCTGTGGATAAGGAGCATCGCCGTAACGTACTCCTCGATATCGTCCTGCTGCTCGAGATTGCGATACATGCCGGCAAAGAAATTATTTAGGCCCGTGGTAAGTCTGCCGCAAACCGCTCGCCTGAACAGAAACGACTCGATAGTCTCGCAGATACATAAAAACGCATTGCGGTCTAGTCCATTCCCCTCGTAAACCGAATAAAGCAACATTAAGAGGGGCCTTATCTGCTTCACGTCGAGGCTTACGATTCTGCCGAACACTCGGCGCAGTCCGTCGTCCTTCTCCTTACCAAGGAACAGACTGGCGTATCTATGTGCATACCCGCGCAGCTCCTTAAGCAGACCCTCGGTGTCACCATCGTAGTCGTCGGCGAAATAGCGCTTAAACTCGTAGTAGGCCTCGTTCTCCTTCGGCATCCTATTGGGAACTTTAAGCCACAGCCAGTACCAGATAAATGCATTGAACTCTTCTTCGCCGCCTTTTCCGAACAAGCGCTCGAGCGGATGCCAGTAACCCTCGTAGAGCTTGGTCTGCTCGTCGTTGGGAAGCGACATAAGAACGTAGTTACGAATGAGGTCGATAGGCGTGAGCGGCTTACCCTTGGAGTTCATGGACTCAAATATGAGCTGGGCATTATCGACGCCAGCGGTGAGCTTAGTGTCGATGACCTGCACGCGGTTTAGCCCCGCCCAAAGCCTTGCAGGGTCGAATGATTTCCCGTGCATCTTTTCACGGAAGAACGCGTGGTTCTCGACAATGCGATCCGATTTTTCATCCGGCACGGGTGACCTAGACACGATGGAGAACAGCGTCTCTTTATCGTCCTGCGAGAGCACCAATTTGTAGCGCGCTAGACCGTTGTAGTCGTCATCGTTAAAGAGGTAGTCTTCCGCAGCGCCGAAATCTTGAGATCGCCAAGGAAGCCAGCCTTGTCGGGATTACTCTCCAGATAGTCAGCCAAGGCAGCAATCATCAACGAAAACGTCGTCAGACGCTGCTGTCCGTCAATCAGAAGCACTCGCGAGATACTCGTGGCAGAGCTCTCGGACTCGGGGATATAGAGCATCGACCCCACGAAGTGCGATACGCCATCACGGCCAGCGCGCATGACGTCATCCCAAAGCACCTCGCACTCTTTTACGCTCCACGAGTAAACTCGCTGGTACACGGGAATGACAAACTGCATCTTCGCCACGCCCATAAGGTCGAGTAGATTTGCCTCGGTTGCTTTCATTTACGCAATCCCCCTTGTCTTGTTTACGCCGTTTGCAGTCAGTCCTCCACTGAGCGGAGGGCGCTAAAGACGAGAGCATCGAAGCGCTGAAGCAACCGAGATGCTCATATCACTAGATTTTACAACGTAGGCAAACGCTGACGCCGTCATGGTGGCGCGCAATCGTTGCACGCCACTCCCCAAAATCATCCGATGTAAAAAGACCGACACTTGTGTATGTCTTTTGACATTGCCACAGTCTTACGGGCATCTTGCCTCATATGCCAAGAGCGGACTTCTGGATCGCTGCCTCTCCCGCCTAAAGGAGCTTGACAAGAACTGATCGAAGGGCAAATAAGACATCGAGCAAGTCACCGTCGCGCTCATCGCGCCTCACAAAAAGATGGGCAAGCACGGCGCTATCTTGATCGATGGCGATACTGGTAGGGAATTGTAGCCAGATCGCCCGGACCTATTCGCCGCCCGATGCTAACAAGCTGCTGAGCGACTCGCGCTCAGCAGCGGCGCCAACGCGCTTCTGCATCTTCTCGATCTGTTCAAGTGTTGAGGACAAATACTTGAGACCCTTCTTCAGTTGCTTAAGCAACCTGTCATCCCTGCGGTCCCCCTTTCCATTCTCCTTCTCGACATCTTCCTCAACACCAGCGATGCTACGCTGCACGGCTTCGGCCGCCTTCCGCACCAAAATGGCCCCTTCATGCGGACAGCGGTCAGTTGCTACATCAAGAAAAGCAAGGAGCCTCGAACATTCGACGAGCACGAATTGCGCGTAGTTCTCCCCCATCGATGCCGCCAAGGCAACGCCGCCGGAACCCAATAGACCAAGCGCGGCGCCGCCGCCCGTAATCAAAGCAGTGCCACCGGCCATGCCCATGCCGCCGGCAGCCAAGGCCCCACCGCCAGCTGCAGCAAGGCTCGCATTGACAAGCGCAGCCCCGTGAAGGCCGACAAACGAGCCTCCGAAGATACCGACAGCAATATCCGGAGCGAGTACCGCGGCCGCCCCTCCTGCGCCTACGGCCGCCGCCACGACAATGACGCCGCCCACCAAAAGCTTTGGCAATGTACCTGAAAGCTCGCGGAAGCGTGTCCCGCAACGTTTCTCGAGAGAACGTATGGCATCCAAATCAACCGCGTCTTGTCTCCTGGGAAATTCGTGTTTAACCCAAGATCCACTCTCCTTCAAACCTTTATATTCCTTCTTCTCTTCATCTCCCATCTGGGAATAGAGGCGAAACTCGACTAACTCCTGCGCAACCAGCAAGGCGCGTACCCTACCGCCTCGCTGCCGCGAAATAGCCTCAAGGGCTCCGTACGCGTCTTCCTCGCTCAAAAAGTAGCCGTCTGCATCAATGCCTAGGCCATCCGCGAGCGAATCCTGCCACGCGCGGGCCCAGCTCCTCTTTTGCCCTTTGCGCACTTCGTTCTTCTCGTTCCTGCAATCGTAGTTGATGGCGACAAGCTTCAGCGAGAAGGCAATCCTCGTCGTTTCTCTATCTAGGCTATAAAAGTGGAATCCATCGAAGATATCCTGGCGGCGCCTGGCGCGCTCAGCCCAGGCCTCGGAAATTTCCTCCGCCATATAGCCCCAGTCAGCATGGAGGGCAAACGCAAGGCGTCCAACTCCGACGTAGTTTATTCTCATGAAGAGCTTCTGAGCGAAAACGACCTTGTTCCCCTCGCATTCGATACCCGCCCTAACTGCTGCCGTCGCTAGATTTGCCAGAACGAACGAAGTGCTCGCAACCGTGACCATGCGAGTGAGGGCCCTGCTGTTGTAGGGCATGAAATGCGAAGCCTTGAGCTTGCGCAAGCCGGAGGCATCACTCACTTCGCAACGTTCCAGCTCGGCCTTGAGCCTTGAAAGCATGTAGAGACAACGAACGATAACCTCGTTGGCCACGACTGCTGGCACCTGGCTTAAAGCCTGATCGAGAAGACCGACTTCCGTCCGAAGGTCGAAGCGAATGGGCTTGCCGTCCTCGGTTTTGAACGCCGTTCCGTTAAACAGCTTTGAGATCCATTGCTGAATGCGAATATCCTCGCCCTTATAGGCAATCTGCATGTCTTGAAAAACAGGCAGGGAGGAGAGCTCCTTTAGCAGGGACAGCACGACGCCGGGAATGCCCGTCCCCTTACCGGGGTTTGAACTAGACCCCGCCATGTCGCTCACGAGATGCATCGCCCAGAACAGAGTGCCAAACGCGATCTTCTCTGGAACGTTCCTGCCTACAAGAGGGCAGTCGGGATCGAAAGCGGCGGCAGGCAGGTCAAAGGCGACAAACCGGCCGGCCGTATCGGTACCATAGCCTTTGCACGTGAATTGCGAGAGGATCGAACACGCAAGGCCAACCAAGCTCGGGTGGTGCGAGAAATCCCGCAGATGATGTTGGAGCCCGCCGCCAAACTCAGCAGTTAGCTTGTCCGTGGCAAGAGGAAACTCTTTCTCTAGAAAGCGAATAGCGTCTTCTAGAGTTGCATCCGCCTTTGTCATACCCGCAGACTTGGCAATCGTAAGAACGAATTTGCCAACCTTCTCGTCGCCCCACTCTTTGGCACCCTCTAGGTTGAAGTCTTTCTGCCAAAGGATATTCAACGCGCCCGTGAGGAGCCCGCTAACGGCTGCAAGTTCATAGTCGAGCTTCGTAGCCTTTTCAGCCTGAGGGTCAAAATCAAAGAGGACCTCCTCCCCATCGGGAGCGTCCTTAAAACCAACCAGCACGGCGCTACCGTTCAGCGGCACAGATGTAACTTTGGGCAGTTGAGGCATGGCGTAAACTATCTCGCCAGCACTAAAAACAAGTTCGTCTGCCATATCGGCTTCCTCCTGCAAACGCGTAAAATCAGATTGCTCTACGCCGCCAAATCCCTCTTCGTAGAAGTATTCGAAAATCTAGGTGATGCAGTTGCTCAGAACCTCGTCGGGATAGTTCGCCACTGGCAGCCTATACACCTCATTGTGCACGATGACGCACACAGCGTCACGGGTCTCTGCCTATCTGTTCAGCGAATCATGTTAGCAAGCCGCTCTTCAATAATGGAAGCCATCTCGATGTCCACGCTCTTGACCTGCTTGGTCCCAGCGAGTGTCAGCGCGTCCTTGAGTAGGATCCCAAACGCAGTCTTCTGCTGCTGATCCTAGAATCCTTCGCGCAACCATTCCGTCCGCTTGTCGCCAAATGAGCCTCCTACCTCCCCTCTGCCTTCAGCTTCAGCAGCAGGTCTCCCAGCTCGGGGCACTTGTTGGAAAGGCGCGTCTGGGGTCGCTCGCCCATCCCCCACCGCTGGCGGACTTCCTGGGCGCACGGGCTCACGTGGTAGTCCCCGTCCATCACCTGCTTGAGCAGCTTGGCGGTCACGCGCGCATCGGCCAGGGCGCTGTGGGCGTGGCCCGTTGACTCGTCGAACTCGATGCCAAACCACGTTGCCGCGTCACTCAAAGAGACGCACCCGTGGCTGCCCACGTCCATGATCGAAGTGTAAAACGCCTGTAGGTCGGCCCAGTCCGTAGGAAATGTGGAAAGGTCGATGTGCTTTGCCTGGCACTCGGTCAAAAGCTGTCGACGGTCCGTCCCGCTCCAACAGACCACCTGGGCGGAGTAGCGACCGATCCAATCGCTGAGCCTTTTGATCACCATGTAGAGCGGGTCGGCCATCGCGGTGTCCACGGCCGATATCCCCGTAAGCTCGCGGACGGGGAACGCAACGCCTTCGGTAAATTCCGTCTGCACAAACTGCGAGAACTCGCCCATAACGTTGCCGTGGTAATCGAGCTTGACGGCGCCGACCTCGATAATCTCGTTGCGCAGCCCACGGCGCTGGCGCTGCTTTGGCACCGGTGCAAACTCAAAGTCCAGCACAATCTGGCGCGCAAAGTTCGTCGTATCGATAGCCGAGATACACGGCGTCTTTTCAGCTGACACGATTATGGCCTTTCTCCGTCGCCTGCCGCCTGCTACATAGCTACATAGGCGGCTCTATTGCCGTAAGGATAGGCGCCCGCGCGGACATGAAAGCGGGGCGCAATACCATGCGCCAGGCACACGCCATGCAGACGGCCCCAAGAGAGTCGCCCGCTCTATTCAAATGGATGAAAAAATTTAGGCCCGGTGACCTGAATCAGCGGTCATCCCGGGCCCATCAGAGCTCGTAGAGCTCTTGGTTGCTTTGATCTCGCTCTTCACGGCGCTTATCGAACTTTCCGAGGCACTCAAGCAGCATTCGAAGCATAACAAGTCGCTGCCATTAAGGCACTGACCTCTTGACCAAGCAACGGCGCTGCCCAGCTCTCCAGAACTTGGGCTGCCGCCAACTTTATTCTATCCGCGAGCATCTGGTTTACCAAATGGATTTTCGGTAAAGGAAGCACGGCACGTCCGCAAAACCACTACGCCCCAAGTGCCGCCATGGGGATCACCGCCACGCCGTCGTCGCGTGTGTAGGCAATGCTCCCCTTTCCAACCACGACCGCCAAAAACGCCGGCGCGGCATTCTAAGACGCGCTTTCCACTTGAAGCCATGTCGATTCTGGGACACAGTTTCCGCTTGAAGCCCATCCGGAAAGCGCGTCCCATTCCGAGGCTTGAATCCGAGACGTAGTTTCCACTTGAGCTCCTGACGGGAAAGCACGTCCCACTCTGAAGCTCGATTCCGGGATACAGCTTCCGCCAGAGACCTCAACCGGAAACGGCATCCCACTCTGGAGCCAGAATCCGGGACGCAGCTTCCGCTTGAAGGCCGATCCGGAAAATGCGTCCCAGTCTGAGCGCTCATTCCGGAATGCATTTTCCGCGAGGGGCCGATCCGGAAAGGCCATCCCACTCTGGAGCTATAATCCGGGACACGCTTTCCGCCGACATTCCGCCGGCAGCCAACACGACAAAAGAAGGGCCCCATTCCAGCAATTCGAGGACAGGCTCTTGTTCTCGAGCAGAGCTACCCCGCACTCACATCTCGGCAAACGAGATCAGCTTGACGTCTCCCCTACTCTCCGCGGTATCTCGACAGCCCTGCGTAAATCCGCTTTTTGAGAAAAGTGCATAGCTTTTTCGTTGCCGCCTAAAGAGCTCGCTTCGGTATACGAGCTTTTGCAGCACGTCTTCGCCCGCCGGTTCATTGCGCCATTTGCACTCCGCAAACAGCGCAGTGCCCTCGCCATCGTCAACAATCAAGTCGATTTCTTCCTGCGTATGCGTGCGATTATCCGTCCCCCACCAGCGCCCAACGCTTGCCGGAACCACATCGAGCTGGCCCGCCCGCGCGAGTTCGTACACGTATTGTCTGCATATAAGCTCAAAGACCGTACCCATGTAATCCGATACGTGTGGCTCAATGCGCTTATACGCCATCTCGGCCATATCGTTTTGAATCAGCCCAATGTTCTGCGGAACAAACTTGTACCAGAACCTAAACATCTGATCGCTCAGCAGATACACGGCTCGCTTATTGCTCGTCTCGTTTAGGGGCAGCTCGCGCTCGACAATCCCAAGCGACGCCAGCTTATCCACATAGCTCTTTACGTTGCTCGCAGGGATTCCCGTAGAGCTCGCAATCTCCGAGATCTTCGAGCGCCCCTGAGCAATTGCTTGCACGATCGCATCATATTGCTCGGGATTGCGGCACTCCTGCAATAGCAGGTTACTCGGCTCCTCAAAGAGATAGCCCGTAGGAGTAAGAAAAAGACGTTTGATGTTGTCCTTGAGCGGTGCGGCAGGATCGACTTTCTCGATATATGCAGGAATGCCACCCGTCATGCCATAGCAAACTGCAGCGTCTTCGCGACCCATGCTCTGCCACAGGCCGAGGGTCGTCATAAAATCGAGCGGCATGATCTTAAACTGGGCCGTACGCCTACCGTATAGCGGACTCTCGTAGCCCAACACCTGCTCTTCCATAAACGAAAGCGACGACCCGCACAGGATAAGCATAAGCTTGGTCTCTTTGTACAAGTGATCGATCTTGTCTTGCAGCAACGAGCTGATCTCGGGATTCGATTGGGCGAGATAAGGATACTCGTCGATCACGACAATCAAACGTTCCGTGCGAGCCATGGTGGCCAATGCATCGAACGCTTCGTCAAAACTACGAAACGACACGCCTGCAGCACCAACCGAGTCTGCAAGTATCGCCTGGCTAAAGCCGTGCAGGTTTGCCTCTGCATTGGTACGACGAGCTTGAAAGTAAATAGCCTTCTTGCCTTGGATAAACTCTGTGATAAGACGCGTTTTGCCCACGCGACGGCGGCCGTAAATCACAGGCATCTCAAAGGAGCCCGTGCCATACAGTCGATTGAGCTCGGACATTTCCACTGTTCTTCCGATAAACATAGGGCCATCCTTCCTTTACGTTATAGCTAGCTATATTATACCTTCCTATAATATAGCTAGCTATAACGTAATTCGACAAGCGGTGCACACGAAAGGGGCGGTACACCACCGCACGTGGACCGTTCCGGAAACGGTATCCCACTCTGGGGCCGAAATCTGGGACACAGTTTCCGCTTGAGGGCTGTTCCGGAAAGCGCGTCCCATTCCGAGCGGCAATTCCGGGTCACGGTTTCCTCAGGTACAAGATGACGATCCTCCGCCCTTATCACATGCCTTCAAATATGCGATCCAGAAACACAAAACAGCAGATAGAATGCTCTTTTTCAAAAAGTACACGTCTCGAAACTTACCAAGACTTCATATCTAGCTACCGTTCACGGGTGCCGATTACCACCCACCGATTCAAACAAGAAATATGTCGCCAAAAGCAGGTCATCTACCTGCATGGTTAGATTTTGGTCAGCTTTTGGTCAGCTGAGCGGCAAGTTCCAGCTGATACGTTTTTGCTACCCAAAAGGAGGCGGTAGCTCATGACCCATTGCAATGACCAACTCATCGACCAGCTGTTGAACCAAGCCGAACAAGAGGGGCGCTGCCTGATTCCCCCGAGCACGGCGATCCGAAAAGCGCTCCTTCGGCGCACCGGCGGCACGGTTGTCTCGCCCATTCCGGGGTTGTTTGCGCGAAAAACGCGCTGGGATGAACTCAACCGAGCGCAACGCCATTGCGAGATTATCCGCGCCCTTGCGATCATCCATCCCGATTGGACGTTCTGCTCGTTTTCGGCAGCTTGCCTGCTGGGGCTCGAGGTCTCGTGGCGACACCTGAATGTCGTGCATGTTTGCAGCTCGACAAAGCCGTCGGCTCGTCCGGGCGCACATATTCAGCGACACCAGATTGAGCCGGCCGGAGCAATACGCAGAGCCGGCATATCGGTAACGCCGCCCATCCAAACGGCCACAAATTGCCTGCTGCAAACTGGTTTTGTCGACGGCATGCCCATTGCCGATTCGGCGATCTCAAAGCTCGGCCTTGCGCGGGAACAGCTGATGGAGGCCGTTGAGCAACGAGCGACTGCCCGCAATGGTCGCGCGATTCGTACGGCTCTCACAACGCTTCGATATGCCGACGCCCGCGCCGAGAGCGGCGGGG
>ULRS01045670.1_pt1 | contig 13801 bp, 18 predicted proteins | sample 1955671 | NCBI WGS metagenome assembly ULRS01 (sample SAMEA4835689, study PRJEB28245) | human gut metagenome | biome: gut microbiome; material: fecal sample | place: Denmark | collected 2008
GGTGGGGGCAGAACGGGAACGCTCGTGGTATGCGCCATTTTCGAACTCATTCCCGTCATGCTGACGGGGGGAGTTAAGACCTTAGAAGATGCAGAAACTCTCCTAAAAAATAATGCTGCGGACTTGATTGGGGTTGGCAGAGAGATTTTGAAGAATCCGTATTGGCTAATGGAACAAATGGAAAAGTGACAGAACTTATCCAATTTAGGGGGAGCAAAATCCCCACCGAGGGGGGTGCAAATGCACCCCCTCTCTTTTTGTCGAAGCCTTGTCCTGCGCGGCTTCCGAGGAAGACTTGCTTAACGATAGGCGGTGGGGGGTTCCCGCCATCATCGACCCTGCTACCTTTGAGATGGTGCAGTCGGAGGCAGCGCGGCGCAAGCGGGAGGGAGGCAGATACAGCGGCGTGAGCATTTTCTCCGGGAAAATCAAATGCGGCAAATGCGGCGGCTTCTTCGGAGCCAAGGTCTGGCATAGCACCGACAAGTACCGCAGGGTCATCTACCGTTGCAACAACAAGTACGACGGGCATAAATGCCAAACGCCTCATGTGACGGAGGACGAGGTCAAGGCGGCCTTCGTCACGGCATTCAACAAACTGGTGACGGAGCGCGAGGAGGTCATCGCCAATGCCCGGCTCGTGCAAAAGACGCTCTGCGCCACGGAAGAACTTGAGCAGGAAAAGTCTGCACTCGCCGAGGAACTTGCCGTGGTGGTGAAGATGGTCGAGGAGTGCGTCGCCGAGAACGCCCGCATCGCTCAAAATCAAGCGGAGTATCAAAAACGCTACAACAGGTTGGTGGCAAGGTACGATGCCGCCAAGCGGCGGTTCGACGAGGTGATGGAAACAATCGCCGAGCGGTCAGCCAAGGCAGAGCGGCTGGCGGGGTTCGCCAAGACGCTCGAAGGGCAGGGCGAACCGCTTACCGAGTTCGACGAGCGGCTGTGGGGGAGCATGGTGGAGTGCGTGACGGTGAGGGCGGACGGCGGGCTGTCCGTGGTGTTCCGGGATGGGACGAGGGTGTGATGCGCGATGGATGGTGCGGTGCGAAAAAATTTTCGTGCTATGCAGGAATCTGATGATTCGTGTCGAAAACCACCGCGGATAGAATATATGTCGATGCCGACGGCTGGCTATAGGCAACGCCGAAAACCATCCAAGCGATGCTCTGCACCATCGGGAAACTAGGGTGGGAGAAGTCGGCTCTCGCCGAGGAGCTTGCCGTGGTGGTGAAGATGTTGGAGGAGTGCGTCGCCGAGAACGCCCGCATCGCACAGAACCAAGCGGAGTACCAGAAACGCTACAACGGACTGGTGGTGCGGTACGATACCGCCAAGCAGTGGTTTGACGAGGTGACGGAGGCCATCGCCGCGCGGTCGGTCAAGGCAGAGCGTCTGGCTGGTTTCATCAAGACGTTTGAGGGGCAGACCGCACCGCTCTGGGATTTCGACGAGTAGCTGTGGGGCAGCATGGTGGATTATGTAACGGTGGACGCAGATGGCGGTATGCCCGTGGTGTTCCGCGATGGGATGACGATACATAAATGACAAATATGAATCCAATATCTTGAATGATGCTTGGCGGGGCTTTTTTTGTCCTGCCAAATTTTTTCTGAAGGGTATTGACAGCAGTATGGGGTAGTGCTATTATATGTATATGCAAATGAGAGAGGAGGACGGCAAGGTGAAAGCAGACGAGACTATCTTGAGAAAATGCCTGTTCTTTACTGCCAATCGGCTGGCGAATGTGCTTCGGCGTATTGTAAATGAAGTGTATGCCACGACCGGTATTGCCGCTCCCTATGTTTATGTGCTGATTGTGGTGAACCAATATCCGGGCATCACGATTTCCGAACTCAGCGAGAAGCTGGATATTGCGCCGTCCACCTGCACCCGCTTTGTCAATGCTCTCGTAGGGCAAGGCATACTGCAAAAGGAGCGGGAATGGAAAACCGTTCATGTCAGCCTGACGGAACTTGGCAAAGAGAAAACAGAAGGCATCGACGAGAGTTTGCATCAGCTGAGAGACAGGGCAGTCGCCGCCATCGGTGAAGCAGAATATCGCCAGCTTTCTGCGGCCATGAGCCAAGCGGCGGACAAATTGGATCATGCGTAATTTTATATGTTTCATCTGTATATACATACTACAAGGAGGATTTGGCTATGAACAAAGAAGAATTCATGAAGTATTTGCCGGTGGATGCCTACGGTATCATGTCAACCGTGCGGGAGGACGGAATGCCGGAAGCGCGGTGCATCGAGTTCCAGTTCGAGGAGGACGGGAAATTTTACTTCGCCACGGCCAGCAACAAGGAAGTCTATCGGCAGCTCGTCAACCATCCCCAGACGGCCTACACCTACATGGAGCCCTCCGGCAAGTTCACGGTACGCATCACGGGCGTGATGAAATTTGTCGCCGCTGAGGACAAAGAGGAGCGTCGCCGCATTTGGGACAGGCTCGATGAGATTGTCCATAAAATCCATAAGACCGTCGATAGCCCCACGCTTGTCCTGATGTATATGGACGAATGCACCTGCAAGCTCGCTCATGGGCTTGGTACGCCGAAATCCGTGGAAATGTAACGCCATAGAGAAAACAAGCCAGCGGAGGAATGAACATGAACACTTACGAAGTCATCAAAACGAGACGTTGCACCCGCAAATTCAAGGCGGAAGCCGTCCCAGACGACAAGCTCGAAAAAATACTGGATGCCGGGCGCGCCGCCCCCTGCGGCGGCAACAGTCAGACCACGCATTTTCTGGTCATCCGCAGTCCCAAGGTGCTGAAGGAACTGGCGGAACTTGTGTGCCGGACCTTTTCCGCTATGGAAGTGAAGCCTGGTATGTATAAGTCCATGCAGGCGGTCATCAAGGCGGCGCAAAAAGGAAATTTCGCCTTTCATTACAATGCCCCCGTTCTTATCGTGACGGCCAACAAAATCGGCTACGGCAACGCCATGGCGGACTGCGCTTGTGCCATAGAAAACATGATGCTTATGTCCAACGAGCTTGACCTCGGCAGCTGCTATATCAACCAGCTCCATTGGCTGGACGAAAATGCCGCTGTCCGCGACTATCTGATGAAACTTGGCCTTGCGGAAGATGAAACCGTCTGCGCCTCGATGGTGGTGGGCTTGCCCGACACGGCAGACGGACTCCCGCAGCGCACCGAGCGGAAAATCACCGGCAATCCCGTAAGTTATGTCGATTGAGACGGCAGAAAGCGTGAACAGCATGAAAGAAAATCCCGTACCCATGCGAAAAACACAGGCTCCCGGGTTCTTCCGCACCATGGTGGGCGATTATGAGGTGACGGCGCTGTTTGATTCATCCGTCCGATACGATGCGTCTATGTTCAGCGGCTTTACTTCATTTACTCACGAGGAACTTTCCGAAATGCTTCGCCGTGATTTTGTCCCGCTCATGGCAGATGGAATGTCGGAAGGGACGCTGAGCGTATTCTTGGTGAATACCGGAAACCATCTGATTTTGATTGATGCGGGCATAGGCGAAACGGAATCGCCGGTATTTCTTGACACGAAAGGGCACTTGACGGAGAATCTGGTCGCGGCGGGCTATGCGGCTTCCGATGTCGATGTAGTCTTGCCGACGCATCTTCATTTTGACCATATCAACGGGATTATGGAGAGCGGGGAAATGGTTTTCCCAAACGCAACAATTTATCTGGCAGAACAGGAAAAAATTTTTTGGCTCGACACCCCCATGGAAAACTTCCCGGAGGCCATGTTACCCTTTGTCAAAATGGCAAGAGATGCGCTCCTTCCCTATCGCCGCTCAGGACGCATAGTGTCCTATGCTTCGGGCAGTGAGGTGTTTCCGAACGTAAAATCCGTTCCGCTCTTCGGGCATACTCCCGGACACACCGGATTTGAGTTTTCATCACGGGGACAAAACTTTCTGGCCTTCGGAGATTTCGTGCATATCAAATCGGTGCAACTTCCCCACCCGGAAGTGGGCGATATATTTGATACGGATGCCGAAACAGCCGCCCAAATGCGCCTGTCGATATTGCCGCAAATAGCCGAACGCAGGATTTTAGTTGCCGGAGCGCACTTCCCCTTTCCGGGCTTGGGATATATCAAAAAAGAAGCAACAGGATATCGTTGGATTCCCATCGAATTTCGTCCCATTCGTAATTGACAGAGAAAATTATTACACAGAAAGGAATGGAATGACGCTATGAACCCGAACACCATTTTGACCATGAACGCCCAAAAGCCGAATTTCTCTGCCGAGGAGGTGCTGAATGTCCTGAAGTACCGCTATGCGACCAAGAAATTCGATCCGAACGCCAAAATTTCCAAGGAAACCTTCGATGCCATCTTGGAGGCTGCGCGGCTGGCGCCGACCTCGATGGGCTTTGAGCCGTGGAAGATGATTGTGCTTCAAGATGCCGAACTTCGCCAGAAGATTAAGCCCTTTGCGTGGGGCGCGCAAAATCCCTTGGACAATGCCAGCCACTTCATCGTATTCATTGCCAACAAGAAAAATGACGTGACCTTCGGCTCGGCTTACCTTGACCATGTGTTGAAGGAAATTCATCAGATTCCCGACAAGGTATATGAGTTTTTCAGAGAAGCCTACACGAATTTTTCCACCAAGGACTTCAACACCATGGAATCAGAACGCGCCGCCTTTGACTGGTCTGCCAAACAAGCGTATATCGTCATGGCCAACATGATGACGGCGGCGGCTTTCTTCGGGGTGGATTCCTGCGCCATCGAGGGCTTTCAGCCGAAAGAACTTGACCGTATCTTGGGCGCAGAGGAAAAGCTCTACGACACCGAGCATTACAGCGCAGCCGTTACTCTTGCCCTTGGCTATCGGAACGAAACGCCCCATCGTGACAAGACCCGCCGTCCGCTGACGGAATCGGTTATTTGGAAATAAAATTGAGGAGGACAATCCCATGAAAAATTACAGCACGACGAAGGTCAAAGACAACGAAAAACGCATTGAATTGCATGATACATTAGGACTTACCGGGGCGGAAATCAGCATCAATGAGCTGGCCGCAGGGAAGAAAGTACCCTTTGCCCACTACCACAAGCAAAACGAGGAAATCTATGCGATTTTGTCCGGCCGGGGCAAGGCCGTTGTCGATGGGGAGGAGATACAACTGGAGAAAGGCGACTGGCTTCGCATTTCCCCGGCGGGAAAGCGGCAGTTTTTTGCAGCGGCAGATGAACCTCTCTCCTATGTTTGCATCCAAGTGAAAGCCGGTTCCTTGGAAGAATATACGGCTACCGATGGAGTTGTGGCAGAATAATAGCCGTAGAAAGGCGGGGAACATAAATATGTTGAGAGAATCCATAGAGGTGGGCGGCATTGCCCTGAAAAATCGCCTGGTCATGGCACCGGTGGATTTGGAGAAATCCGACCACGGCACGGTGACGGAGGAACAGCTCAAATATTACGATGAGCGGACAAAGGGCGGCTGCTTCGGGCTTGTTGTCATCGAACACAGTTTTGTTCAGCCGAACGGGAGAGCTTCCGAGAATCAGCTTTCCTCTGCAAAAGACGAGGATATAGCGGGGCTCACGAAACTGGCAAGCCTCATTCACGGGAACGGATGCAAAACTGTTCTGCAAATTTCCCATGCCGGGGCAGTGTCGCCGTTGGCTCAGGTAACGGAAGGAATCAGCCCCAGCGGACTTGTAAGTCCCAAGAAAGCTATGGTGGGCGGCGCGATGGCTCCGACACACGCCATGTCGCAAGAAGAAATCGACGGCTTGATAGAGAATTTTGCGGCGGCAGCACGTCGGGCAAAAGTTGCCGGCTTCGATGGCGTGGAGATTCACGCCGCACACGGTTATTTGCTCAATCAATTTTATTCGCCGCTAATGAATCAACGCACGGACGCTTACACAATCAAAACACTTGATGGACGGCTGAAACTTCATTTGCAGGTAATTGCGGCTGTACGCAAGGTGTTGGGGCGCGATCTTATTTTGGGAATGCGCTTCGGCGCCTCAGACTACATGGACGGCGGCAGTACGATTGAGGACGGCGTTCAGGCTGCAAAAATATTGGAGAGCGCGGGACTTTCCTACCTCAGCATTTCCGGTGGACACTGCGGCTCGAGTCCGAGCAACAAAAAAGGCGTCGGCTACTTTGGCGACTCCTCCGAGGCAATCAAACAGCAAACGACCCTGCCCATCATCCTTACCGGCGGTGTCAAAACAAAAGAAGATGCCGAATCCCTGCTCCAAGCGGGAAAAGCTGATATGATCGGCGTAGCAAGAGCCGTCATCGGGAATCCGGACTGGGCGAGAAATGCCATGAGTGAATGAAGCGAGGGGAGATAAAATGCCTGTTTTTCATGTTCACATAGGAGCGAACCAATTCACTGGGGAGGAGAAACGTAATCTTGCCGATGCCTTGAATCTTGCTCTTCACGAGGCTATGGAAACCCCGATGGATGACCGTTTTATCATCATCAGCGAGCATAAAGAAGATGAATTTTTTATCACGGATACTTTTCCCGATATGCAGCGCACCGGCAAGCGCATAGTCGTGAACGTGGCCTTTGGCGACACCAGAACACTGGAACAAAAGCGGAAACTTGCCGAACTTGTCACTCGCTACGCCAAGGAAAAAGTCGGCATCGGCCCGGACGATGTAAGCATGATGATGTATCCCCTGCCGATTGAAAATATGTCTTTCGGTCGCGGCAAACTCAGTACCGATATCGGGCTTGCCATGCCATGGGTCAAGAAAGAGGAAAATTCGGGAGGGGAGATTATGGCTGCAAACCAGATAGAAGACCGCTTGGCCATTCGGCAAAATTTTGATAAGCATTGGGTATCTGTGGACAACAAAGATTATGAAGTTTTGCGTACCGTCTTTTCGAACGATGCCGTTCTTGAGATGTTTTTGGACGGCAAACAGGCCATACATGGAAGCATTGACGAAGAATTTCCGCTTTTTTGCGGCTTTTTCGATGCCTGCGAGTTTACTTTCGGTTTTACCGGTCAGCAGCTCATTACGAAACTGTCCGATGATACCGCCGAAACCTATGAATATGTTATGCTCAACATGGCAAAAAAATTGCAGGGTATATCGGAAGTCACCATGAACGCCCTGAAATGCAAATGTGATTACCGCAAGGAAAATGGCGAGTGGAAAAAAACGAAATGGTCGGCAACCGTGCAATTCACGACAAAGATACCACTGCAAAGCACTTGGGCCACTTGGCTATAAACATCTATTGCCATTACAAAACCATTCGACATATGAACTGGGGGTGCAAAATCCTCGACGAGGGGGTGCAAATGCACACCCTTCTCTTTTTGCCGAAGCCTTGTCCCGTGCGACTTTGCGGCGATACTCGCTTAACGATAGGCAGGGGGGTGCAAGGGGGTGCATCGTTAGATTGTATCAGAATAATTGGTAAAGGGGAATTTTTACTCACAATCCTCTCGTCTCTTAGTCAAGAGGAGACGCGGCGCAAGCGGGAGGGCGGCAGATACAGCGGCGTGAGCATTTTCTCCGGTAAAATTAAGTGCGGCGAGTGTGGAGGCTCCTTCGGAGCCAAGGTCTGGCATAGCACCGACAAGTACCGCAGGGTCATCTGTAGGTTCGACGAGGTGACGGAGGCCATCGCCCAGCGGTCAGCCAAGGGCGAGCGGCTGGGCGGGGTTCATTAGGACACTTGAAGCGCAGACCGTGCCTGTGGCAGAGTTCGATGAGCGGCTGCGGGGAGCGATGGTGGATTATGTGACGGTGGGCGTGGATGGTGGCATGACGGTGGTGTTCCGGGATGGGCCGGAGATAAGTATCGTGTTATGTTCTCTTTGAGATATCAGCGTGGACTGCCGCAACAAACATCTTCATTTTATCGGACGGTTCATTGGCATACAGAATACCATAGGGCATTTCGTATTTCCACTTCACGGGAAGCGTCACCAGCGAAGGATGCAGTTTCTCCCAGATGTCCAGCGTTTCCATGAGGTAGCCGTGCTTTTCGCAGAGATTGAAGGTGGAGATGTCATAGTACCCGTCAATATCCACAATATTTATGGACGGATGACGGCTTAAAATATCGTCCCGCAGTTCGTCCAGCACATAGGATTCTCCACGTTTTAGAAGCATAAGAGATTCCCCTTCCAAATCCTCCCAGCGGAGGATTTTCTTTTTTGCCAGTTTATGCTTTCTTGACATGGCGACACAGACTTTGCAAGATCCAAACGGCTGAAAGCTGTAATTCATAAAGAGTTCCGTAGAACCACAGGGGGAAACAAAGCAGTCAATCGTATCCCCCAGTGCCTTGAGCATTTGGTTCAGTCCGCTTGCGCCGTCATGGAAGGATACCATATCAAAATGAACTACCGGCTTTTCCTTAATGATATCCCAAAGATTCACCAAATGGGTGGCAGGTCGCATCATGGAAGTGCCAATACGAATTGTTTGCTCAGTGTTGCTGCCGAGTTCCCGTACTTCAAGCATGGCTTTTTCCGAAAGTCGCATGATTTTCTCGGCACTTTTTTGGAATGCCCTGCCTGCCTCGTTCAAAAGCACGCCATGGCTCGTCCGCTCAAAAAGCGGAACACCGATGTGCGCCTCCAGCGAATTGATCTGGTTCATCACCGATACTTTGGTAATATAGAGCTCTAAAGCGGCGGCGGAGAAACTGCCGCTTTTCGCCACTTGCAGAAATACCTTGACATATGGCTGAAGCATGACATAAACCTCCATGGCGTTAAGTTAATCTTAACGCCGTGTTAACATATTGGTATCTTCTCTGTCAATCGAAACCGGAGTATGATGAGAACATAGCTGATGATGTTGGGGAGGTTGAAACTTTGAAGGATAAGGACTTGGAAATGACGACAGGGATGGCACTCATTTTTTCGGCAGCGTCTGGGCTGGCTGTAGGAAATCTGTATTGGGCGCAACCGTTGCTTGCTGCCATTACCGCAGATTTTGGCGTGCCTCCATCCCAAGGAGGTTTTCTGGTGACAGCAACACAGCTTGGCTATGCCTTGGGAATTTTGCTCATTGTGCCCTTGGGGGACATCCTGGAACGGCGCAAATTATTGATAACTGTTATGTTGCTGACAGTAGCAGGGTTGTTGTGCTCTGCCGTTGCATCCTCTTTTGCTGTGTTAGCCGTCTCTTTGGGGGCGTTGGGGATTGTCACCGTATCTGGGCAGATTATTTTGCCGCTTGTGGGAGACTTAGCGGCAGAAAATGAGCGGGGGCGTATGGTAGGCATTGTTTCTTCCGGCATTACTTCGGGAATCCTCTTTTCAAGGCTCCTCAGCGGCCTGGTGGCAGACCTTTGGGATTGGCGCAGCATTTATATTATGGCAGCCGTGTTGAACCTTGTTATGGTTGCCGTGATTTTCCTTTATCTTCCCAAAGTTCCTGCGGGGGAAAAGGTTTCCTACGGGAAACTCCTTTCCGGTGTCTTTACCGCCGTAAAACGGTATCCGAAGATGCGTGGAATTTTGTTAAAGCAAGGCATGATTTTCGGCATAGCATTCAACCTTTTCTGGACGGCTCTGACTTTCCTGCTTTCCGCCCCGCCGTTCTCCTACAGCACGTTTCAGATTGGTCTTGTGAGCCTTGCGGGGCTTACAGGAGCAATCGCAGGGACTCGATTGGGGACTTTAGAGGACAATGGATGGGGCCAGAAGGGGATGGCAATCTTTATCGGGCTATGCGCGGCAAGCATGACCCTTGCGGCTATGGGCGCTGAGTCTATCGTGGTGGTTCTTTTGGCGGCAGCTGTCTTTTCCTTGGCGGTACAGGGGGTAGGCATACTTTGTCAGTCACAGCTCTTTGCCTTGTCAGACTCGGAACGCAGTCGCCTGAATACGGCTTTTGTGGTGAGTAATTTTCTCTTTTGCGCGATTGGCAGCAGTCTGGCCGCTTTTTTCTGGAACCTTGGCGGTTGGGGCATGGCAATGGCCGGGGCAGTCACAGCCTCGCTTATTGCATTGGGGGGTGCATTTTTATGTCAAGAAAGCCCTTGTTTTTGCCCTTTCCGTCGCTCTGATAGGATGCGCAGGTTGTAGCTTTGGCATAAACCGATAATATAACAGACAGAAAAGCAAAATTGGAGGTAGCGAAAATGAAAAAAACGATATTTGTGATTGGCGCAGGTAAAGGTTTGGGCAACGGCGTGGCGGAGAAATTTGCCGCAGAGGATTTCCGCGTTGTCCTGATGGCGAGAAACAAAAACAGTTTAAAAGAATATGCGGAGGGTTTTGCCGCTAAAGGCTATGATGTGCAAACCGAAGCTGCCGATGCCACGAATTTTGCGGCTTTTGCCGATACGTTTCATAAGGCAGTAGCGGCCTATGGTGTGCCGGAAGTTCTTTTCTACAATGTGGGCATTACGGCTCCCGATGACAAGTCAAAACTTGATGCCCAAACCCTCGTTGACCACTATATCGCCGATGTGGCAGGAGCATACAACGTCATCAAACTGGCAGTCACAGAAGAGTTTGCGGCGAAGAAGGGTGCTATTCTGATAACCGGCGGTGGACTTGCCCTTCAGCCATATATCGACTATCTGCCTCTTTCCATGGACAAAGCGGCTCTCCGCGCCATGGTACAGGCTCTTGCCCCTCGCTGAAGGAACGGGGCATTTACATCGGTACGGTGCAGGTAACGGGACGCATTGGCTCCAATGAACATTTCTCGCCCAAAACCATAGCAGAAAAATTCTGGGAACTTTACGAAAAACAAGAACTCCACGAGATTGTATACTGATTAGGAAGTGAGGAAACAGCCTACCAAGAGGGAAAACTCCGGGCAATCGGCGTGGCAAATTTTCTGGAAACCAACTTCAAGCGGCTTATGGAAACTGCAAAGATCGTCCCTGCCGTCAATCAGATAGAAACCCATGTATTTCGGCAGCAAAGGCCAATGGTAAAGTTGCTCAAAGCATACGGTACGGTGCATGAATCATGGTCGCTTGAGCGAATGAAAGAAAATATGGATATTTGGGAGTTCTCGTTGTCGGAGGAGGAAATGAGCGATATTGGCAAACTGGATAAAGGAAAGAGCCCGTTTGGCTGGTGGTGAAAGGTGGTGAAAGTTGAATCAAACGGGCAGCACGAATAATAAGAAAGGAATGATACACTATGAAGATGAGAAGACTGCGTGACTTGGAAGTATCGGCGATTGGCATGGGATGCATGGGTTTTACCCATGCCTACGGTGACATACCGGAGGAAAAGGACGGCATTCGTGCAGTACATAAAGCCTTTGAGCTTGGCTGCAATTTCTTTGACACGGCGGAAATGTATTCTTATTTCAAGAATGAAGAATTTGTAGGCAAAGCATTGAAGGAGTTGCCCAGAGATAAAGTGATTATTTCCGACAAGTTCTGGCCGACACCGTTGCCGGGTCAGGATATGCCGGAAGGCAAGCTCTCTGAGGCAGGAATTCGCAAGGACATCGAAGGCTCGCTCAAACGCTTGCAGACGGATTATATTGACCTTTATACGGAGCACCAAATGGAAGAAGGTTCGGAAGAAGAGGTCGCCGAGGTCATGGGAAAACTCATCAAAGAGGGGAAGATTCGCGCATGGGGACAGGCATCGCCCACCTTGGAGCAGATAAAAAAAGCAAACGCCGTCACCCCGATTACTGCCATCCAGAGCGAGTATTCCATGATGGAGCGCAAATGGGAAAAGGATGTTCTGCCATATTGCCGGGAACAGGGAATAGGTTTCGTGGCATTTTCTCCTATGGCCAACGGATTTCTCTCCGGCAAGTTCAGTGCAAAGGATACCTTCCAGAAAAATGACCTCCGCACAGTCATTACCCGCTTCAACAAGGAAAACATGGAAGCCAATGAACCGCTTTTGGAATTGGTGAGAAAGTTTGCCTCTGCCAAAAATTGCACACCCGCCCAAATCGGTTTAGCGTGGGTGATGGCCTACGGAGATTTCGTTGTTCCGATTCCGGGCATGAGGAAAGAGGAGCGCATTATCGAAAACCTTGGTGCGGCTGATATAGAATTGACGGCAGAAGAATATGCCGCACTTAATGATGAACTGGCAAAAATCAAAATCCATGGAACACGAGACAATAAGGATATTGCAAAATTGGGAACTGTGCCGGAAAACACGGGAAGATAAAATCAGATGGACTATAAGGGGGGGGCAAAATCCCAGCCGAGGGGGTGCAAATGCACCCCCTTCTCTTTTTATCAAAGTCTTGTCCCGTGCGGTTTCCGAGGAATACTTGCTTAACAATAGGCAGGGGGGCAAGGGGGGTTATCGTTAATCGAGTATAGGGGGTGCATCGTTATTTTGTATCAAAATTTGCGATAAAGGGGAACTCCTCATCACCATCATGAGCAGCCTGGCACAGGAAGAAAGCCGGAGCATCTCGGAAAACGTGACCTGGGGCTATCGGAAGCGGTTCGCTGACGGCAAGGTGTGTGTGCCCTACAGGCATTTTCTGGGCTATGACAAAGGGCCGGATGGGAAGGACGGGTATACCTTCCGCTCCATTGCCAGGGAGCTGATTGCCAGAGGGCGGAAACCCCGGCGAAATGGTCAGCCAGTATGAAGCGGCGAAGACGCAGTACGACAAGACCTGTGAAGCCATCCAGTACCGCAAGACCCGGAGCCACCAGATGGACAGCTTCATCAGGGAGCTTTGGGATCAGGAACTCATCAAGGAGTTCGATGCCAGGCTGTGGGGCAGCCTGGTGGATTTCATCACAGTGTACAGCGAAGACGATATCCGAGTGACCTTCAAGGACGGGACGGAAATCAGAGCATAAACAGGGAATGGGAAATACGGTGGCTACAGGGGTTGAACAACGATTGGCATTGAGCACATGAAGAAGGAATGACACGATGTAAATTATTCCTGGAAGAAATATTGACACAATGTCAATTTTTGTGTATTATAATGACATGATGTAAGTTATTTGGAGGTTGAGTTCGATGCCGAAAGTTTCAGAAGAATTTTTGCTGGCCCGGCGGGAAGAGATTCTCGATGCTTGTGCCAAGCTTTATGAAAACATGAGCTTCAAGGATATTACCCTGAAGGAGATTGGCAAGATTACCAGCTTCAACCGTACAGCCATCTATAATTACTTCAACAGCAAGGAAGAGATATTCCTTGCCCTGATGCAACGGGAGTATGAATGCTGGAGTGCAGAGGTGGACGGGCTGGTGCAGGACCATGAGCAGATGACGCGGGATGAGATAGCGCAGGCTCTGTCGCATTTATTAGAAAAACATGAACGTCTTTTGAAGCTTCTTTCCATGAATCATTTTGATTTGGAGGAAAACAGCCGCTATGAGAATCTGGTAGAATTTAAAAAGGCCTATGGTGAATCCATCCGCGCCGTGGCCCGCTGTTTGGATAAGTTCTGCCCGGAGATGAGCGAACAGGACAAGGAAGAGGTCCTTTATGTATATTTCCCCTTCATGTTCGGCATTTATCCCTATGCGGTGGTTACAGAGAAGCAGGGAAAGGCCATGGAGGATGCCGGAGTCGGTTTCGTGTCCCATTCAATTTATGAGCTTAGTTATACCTGCTTGAAAAAGCTGTTGGTCTAGGAGGATAGACAATGCATCAAAAACAGCTTCCAAAGGGCAAAAAGGTTGATTTTCACAGCCATGCGATTTTGGAAGACGCAGCAAAGGCGGCAAGTGTGATCTTGTCCGCAGAAGAAATGAATCATCTGGAGACCCTGGCTGATAAGGCTGAGGTAAATACCATCCGCGAGTGGGAAAAGAAGATGGACTGAAGAGGAGGGCAATCATGAACGTTTTAGTCATTCATGGCAGCATGAGAAAGA
>ULRS01020087.1_pt1 | contig 13523 bp, 8 predicted proteins | sample 1955671 | NCBI WGS metagenome assembly ULRS01 (sample SAMEA4835689, study PRJEB28245) | human gut metagenome | biome: gut microbiome; material: fecal sample | place: Denmark | collected 2008
GGATTGTAAAATAAAATATCGTATCGGATGCGAAGAATAGTATACAATATAAGCGAAATTGAGCCATATATCAACTGGCTATACTTTTATCATGCCTGGGGATTGAGCGGCAAACCTCGAGAGGAAAAGGAAAAAATGAAGGCTGAGGCGCTCGATATGCTCCATTCATGGGAAGGCGAATATCATACCTATGCCGTCTTCGGGCTCTTCGAGGCGAACAGCGAGGGGGATGATATCTGGCTGGAAGGGCAGAAAGTCCGCTTCCCGATGCTCCGTCAGCAGCATCCGGCGGCTCAGGGAGAACCCAATCTCTGTCTGGCTGATTTCATCCGTCCTCTGGGCAGTGGAATAACAGACCGGCTGGGTATCTTCTGCACGACGGTAGATGGCGGTCTGGAGAAGAAATATCGCTCGGACGACTACCTCAATATGATGGCACAGACACTCTGCGACCGGTTGGCTGAAGCCACGGCAGAGAAGTTGCACGAAGAGGTGAGACGCAGCATCTGGGGCTATGCTCCCGACGAGCAGCTGAGCATCGAAGACCAGCATCTGGAGCGCTATCAGGGCATCCGTCCGGCTATAGGATATCCTTCGCTGCCCGATACCAGTGCCAACTTCATCATCGACCAGCTCATCGATATGAGTCAGGTGGGCATCCGGCTCACCACAAGCGGAATGATGACGCCTCATGCCAGTGTTTCGGGGCTGATGTTTGCACATCCCAAGTCGCGGTATTTCGAACTGGGACGGATAGGAGACGACCAGCTTCGCGACTATGCACAGCGCAGAGGAGTGCCCGTGCAGGCAATAAAAACGTATCTTCAATCAAGTTTGATCAAGAAATGATAGCAAGAATATTGATACCCGTAGTGGTATTCACCCTGTTGCCGTATCTGTGGATATATAAAAGGTATGGCAAGTTATGGCTGAAGAGTCTCTGGCAGCGGATGCTCTTCTGGTTGCCGGCTTTCGTGGTTATCGCCTACAGCGCGTATATCACGATACTGCCCAACTTCCTGCCACGCAATCCGGTGCTCATCGACATCTGGTTTGTGATGATGGCAGTATGTGCGGTGCCACAGTTTGTTTTCAGCCTGTTCAGTGTCTTCGGTTGGTGTTGTATGAGGCTTCTCCACGGCCATCGCAACTGGGGCAAGCTCCTCGGACTGGTAGTGGGAGCGGTGGCGTTCTTCTGCTTTATCTACGGATTTACCGAAGGTTTTCCTAAGATGCAAGTCAAGCGTATCACCATCTATGTACCTAATTTGCCGAAGTCTTTCGAGGGCTATCGCATCGTTCAGTTCAGCGATATCCATCTCGGGTCATACTATGGCTGGCGTGGTCATCTGCCTCAGCGCGATATCGACAGCATTAATGCCGAGAAGCCTGATCTGATTTGCTTTACGGGTGATTTACAGAATGTTACGCCCGATGAATTGCCTGAGTATCAGGCGCTGCTCAGCAGTCTGAAAGCCAGAGATGGCGTGATGAGTGTGCTGGGCAATCACGATTACACCTATTATATGGATGTAGATGAAGAGCAGGAGATAGCTGCGCTCGAGAAGCGGATGCAGGACTTCCAGCGGAGTTGCGGATGGCGCCTGCTGATGAATGAACATGTGGCGGTGCATAGAGGCGCTGACAGTATCTATGTAGCTGGTACAGAGAACTATGACAAGCCAAAGCGCACCAACGTAAGGAAGGCGCTGTATGGCATCAGACCGGGCTCTTTCGTGCTGATGCTGCAGCATATGCCGAAGCAGTGGCGCGAGACCTGGCCTTCTACTATTAATAAGGAGAAGGATGAGGATGGCGATGTGATAGGACCTGACAGGAAGGATTCGCTGGTCGTAGCACCGCAGCTTACATTGAGCGGGCATACGCATGCGGGGCAGATCAGTATTCTGGGCCTGCGTCCGTCGATGTTTACTCCTTATGATTACGGCCTCTTCGAGGAGGAGGGTTGCCAGCTCTATACCACATCGGGTCTGGGCGGTACCGTTCCAATCCGCATAGGGGCTACGGCAGAAATCGTGGTCATCACACTCAAAAGAAAATGAGGAGTGTTGAGTGTTGAATGTTAAATGTTGAGTGTTAAATTATTCATTCTTAAATAAAAAATGAAGTACTTATATCGTCTGTATCAACTTGTAATATGCTTGCCTATCCTGTTGGTAGCTAGCGTTTTAACCAGTTTAACTACTGTTTTGGGATGTATGCTGGGCAATGGCCATTTCTGGGGTTATTATCCCGGCAAGTATTGGTCCTGGCTTTGGGTCCGCATCCTCCTCCTGCCTGTAAAGGTAGAGGGACGTGAGCATCTCAAGAAGAACCAGAGTTATGTTTTCGTGGCCAATCATCAGGGCGCTTTCGATATCTTCCTGATATACGGTTTTCTGGGCAGAAACTTCAAGTGGATGATGAAGAAGGGCTTGCGCAAAGTGCCTCTCATCGGTATCGCCTGTGAGTATGCGCACCACATCTTTGTAGACAAGAGCGGACCTTCTAAGATCCGTGCTTCTTATGACCGTGCTCGCGAGGTGCTTAAAGAGGGCATGTCGCTGGTGGTATTCCCTGAGGGTGCCCGTTCGTTTACGGGGCACATGGGCGTGTTCCGCCGCGGTGCTTTCATGCTTGCCGATGAACTGCAGTTGCCGGTATGTCCGCTTACCATCAATGGCAGTTTTGATGTGAAGCCTCGCATGAAGGACATCTACTGGGCTTTCTGGCATCCTCTGAAGCTCACCATTCATGAGCCTATCGAGCCGATAGGCAAGGGAGCTGACAATATCAAGAACCAGATGAACAAGAGCTATGAGGCAATCATGAGCGGGCTTGACAAGAAATATCAGGGTTTTGTAGAGAATCCGGACCAATAATTTCGGGTTTTTGCTTGTTATTTCAAAAATAAGTTGTAATTTTGCATCTGTATTACATTATATAGAATCAGAATCATTAAAATTATAAGAAGTTATGAGTGATAGCATAGTAATCATTCCTACATATAATGAGAAGGAAAACATCGAGAAAATCATCCGTGCTGTCTTCGGTCTCGAAAAGCAGTTTGATATCCTCGTTATCGATGACGGAAGTCCTGACGGTACTGCTGCCATTGTTAAGGGCTTGATGGCTAATGAGTTTGCCGGTCGTCTGCATATCCTGGAGCGTTCGGGTAAGCTCGGTTTGGGTACAGCCTATATCATGGGCTTCAAATGGTCATTGAAGCAGGGCTATGACTTCATCTTCGAGATGGATGCCGACTTCAGTCATGATCCTAATGATTTGCCTCGTCTCTATGCGGCAACTCACGATGAGGGGTATGATGTGGCTGTAGGCTCAAGATATATTTCGGGTGTGAACGTGGTCAACTGGCCTATCGGACGCGTATTGATGAGCTATTTCGCTTCTAAATACGTACGTATCGTAACCGGATTTAAGGTGAATGATACCACAGCTGGATTCGTCTGCTACCGACGTAAGGTATTGGAAACCATAGATTTGGATGCTATCCGCTTCAAGGGCTATGCTTTCCAGATAGAGATGAAATATACGGCTCATCGAATAGGTTTCAAGATCAAGGAGGTGCCTGTCATCTTTGTTAACCGTCGTGAAGGTGTGAGCAAGATGAGTGGTGGCATCTTTGGTGAGGCTTTCTTTGGCGTGATGCGACTGCGCCTGGATGGCTGGTTCAAGAAATATCCGAAGAAGGATTAATACTCTGTAATCAGTAATCACTAATCAGTACTTGGATGGAAATCCAAAAGATAGAAAAAACATACGGGCGTTCGCCACAGGCGGATGCCCTCTTTGATTTGATGGGGAAGAAGTCGGTTCATTCCATTTTTCTCCAGGGTTTGCTGTGCTCTTCGGCTCCGATGTTCTTTGCTTCTCTGCAAGGGAAGATGAGGCGTTCGGTACTCTTCGTACTGGATGATGCCGATGAAGCAGGCTATTTTTATCACGATCTCACTCAGATGATGGGGCAGGAGAAGGTCTTCTTCTTTCCTTCCAGCTATCGGCGTGCCGTGAAATACGGGCAGCGTGATGCAGCGAACGAAATCCTACGTACAGAGGTGCTGGCGCGCCTCTCTTCGGGAGGACATTTCCTGGTAGTCACTTATCCCGATGCACTGGCAGAACTCGTTGTGGCTAAGCAGAATCTGGATGAACGGATTCTGAAACTGACTGTAGGCCAGCAGATTGCTCAGACCGATGTGGTTCATACCCTGCGCGATTTCGAACTCAAAGAAACCGATTATGTTTATGAACCGGGCCAGTTTGCCGTGCGTGGAAGCATCCTCGATGTCTATTCCTACAGCTGCGAATATCCGTTCCGTATCGACTTCTTCGGCGATGAGATTGACACCATCCGTACCTTTGATGTTGAGACCCAGCTCTCGCAGGCGAAGCGCACAGAGATAGAAATCGTGCCCGAACTCGCCCATATCGAGAGCAACAAGCAGTGTTTCCTCAATTTCCTCTCCGAAAGTACGCCAGTCGTTGCGAAAGACCTTTCTTTCGTTTGCGACCGCATCGGCCAGATCTATACCGAAGGCTTCTCATCGCAGAGCCTTACCGAGCAGCTGGAGGGAGCTACTGAGGTAGAGGCTGAGCGCATCAGACATGACATGAAGACCGAGCTCAACCTCGTTTCTCCTCTCGATTTCAAGAAGGCAGTAGCGGCTCATCTCCGTATCGAGTTCGGCAAGGTCGCTCCGTCAGAGAGTTCGGCTGTGATACCTTTCAATATCGCTCCACAGCCTCTTTTCCATAAGAATTTCAATTTGCTTTGCCAGACTCTGGAGGATTTCCTGCTCCAGGGTTACACCTTATATATATTGGCAGATAGCCAGAAGCAGCAACAGCGCCTGAAGGATATCTTTGAAAGCGAAGAGCTGAAGCGCTACGCCATCCGTTTTACACCGGTAGACAAGACGCTTCATGAAGGCTTTACTGACCATGACAAGAAGTGCTGTTTCTTTACCGATCATCAGATTTTTGACCGTTTTCATAAATATAACTTGCGCTCAGATAAAGCGAGAGCCGGCAAGATGGCACTCACCATGAAGGAACTGCAGGAGATGGAAGTGGGAGATTTTATCGTGCATGTAGACTTCGGTATCGGCAAGTTCGGCGGTCTGGTTAGGGTTCCTGCGGGCAACAGCTATCAGGAAATGATCCGCATCGTCTATACGAACAATGACAAGGTGGATGTTTCTATCCACTCGCTTTATAAAATCAGCAAATATCGCCGCAGCGATACCGGTACTCCGCCTCGCCTGTCTACACTGGGTACAGGTGCTTGGGATAAACTCAAGGACAAAGCTAAGAAGCGAATCAAGGACATTGCGCGCGACCTGATCAAACTCTATGCCCAGCGCCGACGGGAGAAGGGATTCGCCTTCAGTGCCGATAATTATCTGCAGCATACGCTGGAGGCTTCCTTCCTGTATGAAGATACGCCAGACCAGAATAAGGCTACTCAGGAGGTGAAGAAGGATATGGAGAGCGGCAGACCGATGGACCGTCTGGTTTGTGGCGATGTGGGCTTCGGCAAGACTGAGGTTGCCATCCGTGCAGCCTTCAAGGCAGCGTGCGACAGCAAGCAGGTTGCAGTGCTGGTGCCTACTACCGTTCTGGCTTTCCAGCACTATCAGACTTTCAAAAAGCGTCTGGAAGGCATGCCTGTAAGGGTAGACTATCTCAGTAGAGCCCGTACAACGAAGGAAACCAGAGAGGTGCTTGACGCCCTGAAAGAGGGTAAGATTGATATCCTCATAGGTACGCATAAGCTGATATCAAAGACCGTGAAATGGCATGACCTGGGACTGCTCGTCATCGATGAAGAGCAGAAGTTCGGTGTGTCTACCAAAGAGAAACTCCGTCAGCTCAAGGTAAATGTCGATACACTCACGATGAGTGCCACTCCGATTCCGCGAACCCTCCAGTTCTCTCTGATGGGCGCCCGGGATATGAGTATCATGCGCACTCCGCCACCTAACCGTTATCCGATTCATACCGAACTGGTAACGTTTAGTAGTGAAGTTATCTGCGATGCCATCAATTTCGAGATGAGCCGAAACGGACAGGTTTATTTCGTATGCGACAGAATATCCAAGCTTCCGGAGCTCAAGATGCTCATCGAGAAGCATATCCCAGACTGTAGGGTAGCTATCGGTCACGGACAGATGAAGCCTGAGGATTTGGAGAAAATCATCATGGGCTTTATCAATTACGATTATGATGTACTGCTTTCTACCACTATTGTAGAGAACGGTATCGACATTTCCAATGCCAATACGATTATCGTGAGCGATGCTCATCACTTCGGATTGAGTGACCTGCATCAGATGCGTGGACGCGTAGGAAGAAGCAACAAGAAGGCTTTCTGCTATCTGATGGCGCCACCTAAGAGTGCACTTACTCCTGAGGCGCGTCGCCGTCTGGAGGCTCTGGAGACGTTCAGCGAACTGGGTAGCGGCTTCAATCTCGCCATGCAGGACCTGGATATCCGCGGTGCGGGTAATCTGCTGGGCTCTGAGCAGAGCGGTTTTATGGAAGATCTGGGTTATGAAACCTACCAGAAGATTCTCTCTCAGGCTGTCACAGAGTTGAAGAACGAGGAGTTCTGTGATCTTTATCAGGAGAAGATGGATGAAGGTGCCCAGCTTACGGGTGATGATTTCGTTGACGATTGTGGCATAGAGAGCGATCTGGAGATGTATTTTCCTCAGACCTATGTGCCGGGTGACAGTGAGCGCATGCTCCTTTATCGTGAACTGGACCGTCTGGAGAGCGATGAGGAAGTAGAGGCTTACCGCAAGCGTATGATAGACCGTTTTGGTCCTGTGCCTCATGAAGCAGACGAACTGATGCATGTGGTAGGTCTGCGTAGGGTAGGCAAGAAGCTAGGTTGCGAGAAGATTATTCTCAAGCAGGGCTATATGCAGATGCAGTTTGTGAGCAATGTAAACAGTCCGTTCTACAGAAGTCAGATGTTTAACCGCATACTCGCTTACGTTACCAGTCATATTCAAGATTGTGTTCTGAAGGAAAAATTCAACAAGCGAATGCTTCGCATCAATGATGTGAAGACAGTAGGGCAGGCTGTAAATCTGTTGAATCAGATATCGCAGATAGATTTAGGTAGTGAAAAAAAATAATCTGTGTCTACAGTCTATGGGTAAAATCCTGTATCAATTGTGGAAGTAGACAATAAAACAGACTGTTGATTTATACTGAAAGGTTAGAAATCTGACAACGTTACATGATGATATGTCAACTTTACATGATGATATGTTTCAGTTTAGTGAATAAAAAAAACATTGGAATCTCAATATCCCTATTGAACTCCAATGTTTTATTTTTTTGTATAAGTAAAAGATGATGATAAGCGTTTCACAACGCATTTTGAATTTTTCTGTTGCAAAGATACTACTTTTCATTATAATATAGGGGGTAATATTTGGTATTTTATGGGGTAATATTTGATTTAATTTATAAAATTGACACTGAAAATACACTTATATAACAAATAATACCTGTAGAATGAACTATTTTATTGGATAAAAATAAAAAAAATAGTGGAAAAACACATAAAAAAGTTCTTTATTTCATTTTTTATTTGTACCTTTGTTCTGGCATACAACAATTTTAAACATATATATAAATATGAGACAGAAAAAGTACATCTTAAGCGAGCAGGAACTTCCTACTCAGTGGTACAACATTCAGGCAGATATGCCTAACAAGCCATTGCCACCGTTGAACCCTCAGACACACCAGCCAATGAATGCTGATGATTTGTCACACGTATTTAATAAGGAGTGCTCAAAGCAGGAACTTGATACAGAGCACGCTTGGATTGATATTCCGGAAGATGTGCTGGAGAAGTACACCTTCTACCGTTCAACCCCTCTTGTACGTGCTTACGCCCTTGAGGAGGCACTCGGTACTCCGGCGCATATCTATTTCAAGAATGAGAGTATCAATCCGTTAGGCTCTCATAAAATCAATTCAGCCATTCCTCAGTGCTACTACTGTAAGCAGGAGGGTGATACCAATGTCACTACAGAGACTGGTGCAGGCCAGTGGGGTGCAGCCCTCTCTTATGCAGCAAAACTCTACGGCCTGGAGGCAGCAGTTTATCAGGTAAAGATTACCATGCAGCAGAAACCATACCGTTCCAGCATCATGCGTACGTTTGGAGCCACTGTAGAGGGTTCTCCTTCCATGAGTACACGCGCAGGTAAGAACATTATCACACGTGATCCTCATCATCCTGGTTCGCTCGGTACTGCCATCAGTGAGGCTGTTGAGCTGGCTACAACCACACCGGGCTGTAAGTATACGCTGGGTTCTGTGCTCAATCATGTGGCACTTCACCAGACCATCATCGGTCTAGAGGCAGAGAAGCAGATGGCGATGGCAGGTGAGTATCCTGATCAGGTGATTGCTTGTTTCGGTGGTGGTAGTAACTTTGGTGGTATTGCCTTCCCATTCCTCCGTCACAACTTCACAGGCGAGCGCCATACTGAGTTTATAGCTGCAGAGCCAGAGAGCTGTCCTAAGCTGACTCGCGGTAAGTTCGAGTATGATTTCGGTGATGAGGCAGGTTACACTCCATTGCTGCCAATGTTTACTCTGGGTCATGATTTCAAGCCTGCCAACATTCATGCAGGTGGTCTCCGTTATCATGGTGCTGGTATGATTATCTCCCAACTTCTGAAGGATGGTTATCTGCATGGTGTAGATATCCCTCAGCTGGAGTCATTCAAGTCAGGTATGCTCTTCGCTCAGACCGAGGGTATCATTCCTGCTCCAGAGAGCTGTCATGCGATTGCAGCCACTATACGTGAGGCTCTGAAGGCTAAGGAAGAGGGCAAGGAGAAGGTTATCCTGTTCTGTCTCTCAGGTCATGGTCTTATCGATATGCCGTCTTACGATAGCTTTATCAATGGCGATTTGCACGATTATTCTGTGAGTGATGAAGAAATCCAGCAGTTCCTCAAGGATGTGCCAAAGGTTGACTAATTTTCAGTTAACAGTTAATAGTTTATAGCAAACAGTTGACAATTATTCTTTGAGATATATTGAAATAACAATATCACATTATAAAAGAAGCCAGGCTGCGAAAAGCAACCTGGCTTTTTATTTAGAGATTCTATTCTCAGTTCGAGACTTCTATCTTTCATTAGAGAAGTTCAACCACTCTTCGATAGCCTTAGCGATGACATCGAAGCTTGTGGTAGGCTCGAAGCGGGCTACAACCTGACCCTTCTTGTTAACGAGGAACTTGGTGAAGTTCCACTTGATATCGGCACTCTCCTTGTAGTTAGGATCAGCCTCGCTCAACATCTTGTCGAGAACAGGGTAGAGAGGGTGGCTCTCGTCCCAACCGGCAAAGCCCTTACATTCTTTCAGAAATTTGAAGAGAGGGGCAGCATCGTCTCCGTTTACCTTGATCTTCTTGTAGCGCTGGAACTCTGTGCCGTATGTAAGCTTGCAGAACTGATGAATGCTTTCATCTGTACCAGGGGCTTGCTGACCAAACTGGTTGCAAGGAAAATCAAGTATTTCGAAACCTTGAGAATGATAGGTCTCATAAAGTTTCTCCAGTTCCTCATACTGAGGGGTGAAACCACACTTTGTGGCGGTGTTGACGATGAGCAGCACTTCGTTGGCATACTCCTTGAGGGAAACATCCTTTCCCTTTCTGTCTTTAACAGAAAATTCGTAAACAGTTCTCATTTTTTTTATCTTTATGTATGTGTTATCTATATTTCCGATCTCAACTTATATAATCTAGAGTGCAAAGATACTACTTTTCTCTTAGAATACTTCAAGAGTTTTTTTAAAAATTCTAAAAATCGAACAAAATCATAGATGAAGGAATAAGCGTAATATATATAATGTAGATAGATATTGTATATCTGGGTAAACAGATACCATATAGCTGAGTATATAGATATCGGTTAGACTATAGAATATAGAAGAATGAAATATGTAGACGATATAACTACACAATATCAGTATGAAACAGTATAAAAAATGCAGGATTTTCACAAACCCTGCATTCTTTTTTTCTTTACCTCTTTTTCCTCAAAAAACAAAGAAAAAGAGGTTTACGATTAATTATCATTTAACTTTTCTAAGAACTTGTTGCAAAGATACTACATTTTCTTGTAACACCAAACTTTTTCTCAGTTTTTTTTTCAGTAAAAAGGGAAAATTAATCAAATCCCCCCCCATTTTTATACTTTTTTGCAATATTCGGTCAAAAAACAAAGCAAAATGGCTCAATTTTATGACTATTCTGCTTTTTTCCTTGCTTGAACGTTTTGCTGTGTACGATAACGAAGAAGGCTGTGCTCGGCAACAACTGAAGATATGTCCTGTAATATGTATTACTTTTTTGTCAATACAGATAAAAGCAGCCATCAGTAATGATGACTGCTTTCATCTGTAATGATGCGGGCTATCCCTGCGTTCTGTTTCGGTATTCAGTAGGCACGATACCCGTTTCTTTCTTGAATACCTTCGAGAAATACTTAGGGTCGGTGAAACCTACTGCGAAGGCGATGCTGCTCAGTGTATCGTCTGTCTTGCGCAACATCTCGCATGCCTTCTTGATACGTATATGGCGAACGAAGTCTACCGGCGTCATTCCGGTCGTTGCTTTCACCTTATTATATAGTACGCTTCGGCTCATACCGATTTCGTTCGAGATATCATCTATCTTGAGTTCCGGGTTGCCTGCATTTTCAACAATAAACCTGAAGGCACGCATCATGGTTCTGTCCTGCATCTGTGCCGCCATCAATGCCAGCTCGCTGTTTGGATCAACCGCTTCGTTCTCGGCACTAGTTTCAGCCTGGTTAAGAGCAGGCTGAGGAACAACTGTAGGCAGTATTCGCAAGGCTGCTATGGCATCTTTATCGCCAGCTTCCTTCAGCTTTCTGATGATATCCACCTGAATGTTGCGGCGCTGGGTGAGGATAGCCTCTATTCGGCCGAGCAGATAAGGGGTAGAGAATGGCTTGGTGATATAGGCATCAACACCTTCATCAAAGCCTCGCTGCTGATCTTCTACGCTTGCCTTGGCTGAGAGAATCATCACAGGGATGTTGTTGAGGGTGGTATCCTGCTTGATCTCGTGAATCATCGACAAACCATCCATCACAGGCATGGTAACGTCCGTGAGGATAAAGTCTGGTATCTCCTTGCGGGCCATCACCAAACCTGCCTTTCCATTCTCTGAGAGCAGCACGTTATAGGTAGGCGAGAGGATACTGTAGAGGAACTTGCGCAGGTCGGCATTGTCTTCAACTACCAGTACCGTCTGGTCTTTGAGTTTCGTTTCTTCCTGTGCTTCTTTCTGTTCCTTGCCCATTCCTTCCAGTCGTTCAGCCTCTTCATCCTTATCTTCTTTCTGTTTATTTACTTCTTCCAGATAGTCGGATGCATTGCGGTCGTCAATCTGTCCGTTCTCTTTCTCCCTTTCTGTCAGGTCGTAATCTTCCTCGGTCAGACCGCTGTTCGTACGGAAGTCTGCCTTGTTGCCGTATCTCTGAGCCTTGTCCAGCATTACCAGCATTTCGTTGGCATTGTCTATTACCATTCTCAGCAGTTCCTTGCCCTTTCGGGTGATACCCGGTTCGGTATCCAAAACGGTTTTTACCGGGGCTCCGATGAGCGTTAGAGGGGTTCTCAGACGGTTGGCTGCATCGTTGTAGAACTCGTTCTTCATCACGCTCATCTCGTGGGTTACGTTCTCGCGCTGGCGCTGGTTGTAGGTATAGAAGATTGCGCCTACGATACCGAAGAGCAGGAGCAGCATGAGAAGCTTGCCCCATATGCTTTCCCAGAAGGTAGGGCGCACTTCGATAGGCAGTTCTGCCACATACTTGCTCCATACACCGTGAGAGTTGGTGGCTCTCACCTTGAGTACGTAATCGCCATGACTGATACGGTTAAAGCCGATGCTATTGCTGCTTCCGTTTGATATCCACACGCCTGGAGCTGTATAACCATCTATGCGATAGAGATATTTGGTCTGGTACTTGCGCTGATAGTCGAGCGATGCGAAGTTGATGGTCAGATTTCGCTTGTTGGCAGGAATCACCACTTTATCCTTGTGCAGGATAGGTTCCGACTCCTTCTCTCCGCTATAATGGAGGGAACTGAAGATGACTTTAGGCTGGTAGTTGCTCTTCTTCAGCGTAGCCGGATTGAAGGTAATCAGTCCCATCGGGGTACCTACCGAGATGTTGTTGCTTGCCGGATCGTGGTAAGGACGGCTTTGCGAGAACGACATGTTGAAGTCGAAGTCGTTAGGTCCGAACACATTGCACTGGCCCGTTTTCGGGTTTACGCAGTCGATACTCGATTCTCTGATTACCCAGATTCTTCCCTGGTTGTCTTCTACCATGCCCTGTACGATGCCTTCGTTAATATCGATGGCATGGAAGTATTTCGTCTTCAGGTTGTCTTGCAGGAGCGATTTGCTCACAATCTCTTCCATCACACCGCCCTGTTGCGAGATATACATCTTGCCGCTGGTGTGCTCCATGATATTGTTCATATCGTTTGCAGCCAGACTTGTTGTATCGTTCGGTATGTAGTAGGTCTTGTGGTAATTGATCTTTCTTGCGTTTGTAAAGGCATCACTGAAGGTGATGAGACCATCTGTGGTTCCTACGAGAATGGTTCCCGTAGTGGTGCAGCAGATGCGGCGTATGCGGTCGTAGTGCAGTTTCTCCCAAGGCAGTCCGTTTCGCTTGCTGATGAAGCTGATACTGCCGTCTGCCGCCTCGTTAACAAGTGCCAGCCCACCTCCGTAGGTACCTATCCAGATGCGTCCGGTACGGTCGGCTACAATGTCTTGTATCTTGTCGAACGGCAGCGATGACGGGTTGTTGGCATCATAAACAAAGTGTCTTACCTGCATTTTATCTATCAGATAGACACCATTTCCGTTGGTTCCTATCCATGCTCTTCCCTTGATATCGAAGTGGATAGACATGATGCCCTTCTCGTCGAAGTTTACTTGCTGTGGCACGATCTGTCCGCTTGGCGACAGGTATCCGATGCTTTGGTAGGATGCGTTGAGCACCTGGATTACTCCGTTGTGATAACCAGCCCAGATATGTCCGTCTGGCGATGCATTCACCGAGAACACTTCGTCTTCGCCCACATCCAGCTTGTTGATAATGTAAGGGTGATATTTGAAGACTACCTGTGTCAGGTCGTGAGAGCCTGTCAGCCAGAGGATTCCCTGGTCTGAGAGTACATATTTCGTAATCTTCGGTATGCGGTAGTTGCCCGATGAATTGCTTCTCAGCAGATAAGGCACCAGTTTTCCTGCCTTGCGGTCAAAATAACTGAAGGTTCCTCCTCTTGGCACTACCCAGAGGGTCTTGTGTTCATCTTGTGTGATAAAATTGCTTTCGCAGGTTGTGCGGTCCATCGGGTCGTCCTGGTCGGCAAAGAGCCACTGTTTCTGTCCGGTCTTCGGATTG
>ULRS01029851.1_pt1 | contig 13411 bp, 10 predicted proteins | sample 1955671 | NCBI WGS metagenome assembly ULRS01 (sample SAMEA4835689, study PRJEB28245) | human gut metagenome | biome: gut microbiome; material: fecal sample | place: Denmark | collected 2008
ATTTCTATCTGGATGGATGAGATGGGACTTATATCAAATCCAGCAATGAGGAAACAGGTTAAAAATTATCGTGCTTATTTCAATGCGAAAGACCGTCGTTTGAAAGTTAGCACGCAGAATAAAGTTCCGGAAACACCGGCACAGTTACACATGGCTGTCATGGCGGCAATTTGTGGATTGAAAGACGCACAGCCGAATATGATTGTCCGCAACGTGTTTCGTGCCGGACTGGATTTGAAGAACAATACTGTTTATCAGGATTTTGTAAAATACCATGCAGACGGTGCATTTTGGGCGATGGTTCGCCAGGGCTGCGGATTTGCAGAGGAAGAACCAGACCTTGGACGGCTGGCAATTCATTTGCTTTTGACTGCCGCTACCCGTACCATGCGGCAGGAGTATCTTGCCGGACTGGATGGCTTCATTTCTATGCCGCATCAAGCATATTGCTATGATTTTATTTCGGAATGGCTTCACAGCGAGGATATTCAGCAGTTATATGATGTGGCACGGTATGTTGAAGATGAAGCCCGACTGCACCAGAGGTTTGAAAAGCTGACGGTGGACGATTTGGCAGGAACTGAGTGCTTCCCGTGCATCAACGAAGTGATTCTGACAAAGTTGATGACAGAAATCAGCGACCATATCATTGATGTGGATACCATAACTTCCACCGTTGAAAAGCGGAGAACCTGTGTATGGTATGAAACGTTTGAAAATTTCTATGACGGTATCCTGCAAGTGGCAAATATGCAGAGATTCTTCAAGGAACACTCTGCCGGATTTCATACCGCAGAAGCAAAAGGCATCTGGAAAGAATATACGGAAAGCTACTATCAGATGGATACCTACTATCGTTTGTTCCATCTGAGTTTCCAAAAGAGCCTGGAGACTTCCAATATTCTGCTGGATGATTTGTTCAAACAGGTTGTCGATAAGGTGGAAGGACTCTATACGCATTGGTTCTTAGGCGAGTTGGGTAACAACTGGTCAGATGTATGTGCGGATGAACTGGCAACCTACGGTAAGGTTCTGGAAGTACCGCAGCAGGAAGAATTTTACCGTTCCCACATTAAGACTTCGGATACCAAGGTATTCGTGATTATTTCGGATGCTATGCGGTATGAAGTGGCGGCTGCGCTGGCAGATCAGCTTCAGAGAGAGACACAGAGCAAGGTTTCCATTAGCAGTATGCAGAGTATCTTCCCTTCTATTACAAAGTTTGGTATGGCAGCATTACTGCCCCATAAAGAACTGACAGTAGAAGTTAGGAATGATGTTTTGACAGTCTTGGCAGATGGGCAGTCTACGGCAAGTACTTATCGGGATAAGGTTCTGAAATCAGAAGATCCGGCGAGTGTAGCATTGAAATACAATGACATCATTGCCATGAAGCGAGCAGAACGAAGTGCTTTGGTGAAAGGCATGGATGTGGTTTATATTTACCACGATACCATTGATGAAGCTAGCCACACTTCGGACACCGCTGTTTTTTCTGCCTGTGATAAGGCAATTTCAGAACTGAAGAACCTTGTGCGTATTATTGTAAATGAATTTGGTGGCACGAATATTCTAATTACGGCAGACCATGGATTTCTTTATACATACAGTCCTTTGAAGGAAGAGGACAAAGTAGATAAAAGAGGATTTTTTGATGTGGATGTAACAAACTCTGACATTACAAAAAAAGAAAGTATCAGGCGATGTGCAGAGTATGGCAGAAGATATGCAATTATGCAGAAGGGTGTGCAACCAGATTACTTGATGCCTGTAAAATTCCTGGGTGGAAATACGGAATTTGATGGATTTGCACCGAGAGAAAGTATTCGTATCAAAATGAATGGTGGCGGTATGAATTTTGTGCATGGTGGTATCAGTTTGCAGGAAATGGTTGTTCCAGTGATTGAGTATCATTATCTCCGCAACGATTCTATGGAATATAGGCGAAATAAGCAGAAATATGATACCAAGCCGGTAACGGTCAATTTACTGTCCGCAAACCGTAAGATCAGCAATATGATTTTCTCATTGAACTTCTATCAAAAGGATGCAGTTAGTGCAAATCGTGAAGCGGCTACGTATCAGGTTTACTTTACGGACGAAAACGGCAGGCAAATCAGTGATGTTCAGAAGATTATTGCAGATAAGACCAGCGACAACGGTGCAGAAAGAACTTTTCGCTGTCAGTTTAACTTGAAATCTCTGAAATACAGTAATACCGCTACTTACTATCTGGTAATTGAAGATGAACAGGGATTGCAGATGCCGCAGCGTGAACCGTTTCAGATTGACATCGCCTTTGCGGTGGATGAGTTTAATTTCTTTAGTTAATACCGCAGGAGGATAGGAAGATGGAGCAATTTACAGAGGGTGAAAGCACCCGTGAAGAAATAAAGGACAAGCTCCGCCAGAACTTTGACGGTAAGATTGTTCGGAAAGACCTGACAAAGAAAATCAAGGAAGGGGCAAATGTTCCGGTTTATGTCCTTGAGTTTTTGTTGGGGCAGTATTGCAGCTCAGATGATGAAAATGTTATTGAAAAAGGCGTACAGAATGTGAAACGTATTCTTGCCGATAACTTTGTACGCCCGGATGAAGCGCAGAAGATTCTTTCTCAGCTGCGTAAGAAAGGCAGCCACACAATTATTGATATGGTGACTGTCAGACTGGATATGAAAAAGGACTGCTTTTTTGCAGAGTTTTCCAATCTTGGAGTTGGCAATGTGCCGATTGCTGACGAATACCCGGAAAAGTTTGACCGCCTGCTCTGCGGCGGTATCTGGTGCATTGTTCAGCTGGATTACGAAGTGGAAGGCGACAATAACTTTGGCATTGAGGACATTGATGGGAATCCGCTTCGTTCCAAACAGAAAAAGCAGAAAGATATTTCTCCAATCAGTATTCGTAAGTTGACACCGATCCAGATGCCACATATTGATATTGATGAGTTGAAGCAGGGACGAAAAGCTTTTACAAAAGATGAATGGCTGGATATTCTTCTTCGCTCTATCGGCATGGAGCCGGATGAATTTACATACCGTGAGAAATGGCTGCTCTTGACCCGTATGATTCCATTGGTTGAGAATAATTTTAACCTTTGTGAGCTAGGACCGAGAAGCACAGGCAAGTCCCATCTCTACAAAGAAATTTCTCCGAACAGCATTTTGATTTCTGGTGGACAGACGACTGTTGCAAACCTGTTTTATAATATGGGACGTAAAACAGTCGGACTCGTTGGTTTGTGGGACTGCGTTGCTTTTGATGAAGTGGCAGGTATCAAGTTCAAGGATAAAGATGGTATCCAGATTATGAAAGACTACATGGCATCCGGTTCTTTTGCCCGTGGTAAAGAAGAAAAAGCTGCAACAGCTTCCATGGTCTTTGTAGGTAATATCAATCAAAGTGTGGATGTGCTTTTAAAAACATCCAGCCTGTTTGCCCCATTTCCACCGGAAATGGGAACAGATACGGCATTTCTTGACCGTATGCACTGTTATCTTCCGGGGTGGGAGATTCCGAAGTTCCGGCCGGAGCATTTTACCAATGATTACGGTTTTATCAGTGATTATCTGGCAGAGTTTATTCGTGAACTCCGTAAGGAACAGTATGGTGATGCACTTGATCACTATTTCCGCCTGGGAAGAAATCTGAATCAGCGTGATACGATTGCAGTCCGTCGTATGGTAGACGGTTATCTGAAGCTGATGTATCCGAATGGTGAGTTTACCAAAGAGGAATTGGAAGAAGTCATTCAGATTGCATTGGAAATGCGCCGCCGTGTCAAAGAACAACTAAAAAAATTGGGTGGAATGGAGTTCTACGATGTGAATTTTTCCTATATTGATCTGGAGGATATGTCAGAACATTATGTTTCTGTACCAGAACAGGGTGGCGGTAAGCTGATCCCGGACGGTATGTGCAATCCGGGACAGGTTTATACTGTATCCAGAGGAAAAAGCGGCATGATCGGCGTGTTCCGTCTGGAAAGCCAGATGCTTCCGGGAAATGGCAAGATGGAACGGACTGGTTTGGGCAGCGATTCTAAGTGTAAGGAGGCTGTGAACACGGCATTTAATTATCTGAAAGCGAATGGCAGCCGGATCAGCGGTTCTATCAGTACTTCAACGAAAGACTATATTATCAATTATCAGGATTTGCAGGGGATTGGAATGACTGACAAACTGGCACTGCCGTCATTAATTGCTCTTTGTTCGATTGCATTGGGAAAGCCGGTAGTCAGTAATTTGGCAGTATTAGGTGATATCACAATCAGTGGTACGATGATAAAGGTGGATGAACTTGCCAATACGCTTCAAGTATGCCTGGATAGCGGTGCAAAGAAGGTGCTGATTCCAAGTACCTCGTTTGTTGATTTCGCAAGTGTTCCGGCAGATCTGATGAGTGCATTTCAACTGATTCCGTATCAAAGTGCGGAGGATGCTGTGTTTAAGGCACTGGGTGTAGAGTAGGAGACAGATTTTAAGCGGTTATAGAATGATTACAGCAAAGATGCAGGAAACTGTATGATTTATGTACTGGTAAAAAATAGTGCGTATAAGGAAATAAGTAACAGAATAAGTTGTTTGAAAAGGACAAGTGCCGGGAAGATTCCTGGCACTTGTTTCTTTTGAAAAAATAATAAAAGGTGGAAAAACCGTACATTGATTCCTGATTCCTTTTTGATAAGACCGCTTTTTGTGTCCAATATTTTCCTCTTGTCAAGTAGTGGAGTAATACAGGCAAAAATAGTATTTTAGTAAAGTCATCAAACGAGGGGAAAAATGTCGAAAATGAACGAGAAGGAACATGATTACAAGTTTGAAATGGGACAACACTATGACAGCGAATCCGATTTTGCTTCAGAAAAAATATAGCCGTGTTATTGAATGCTTTGCTAAACAGCAGGGACTTTCACTGGATGCGGCTTTGGATTTCTTTTATCATTCACTGGTTTATCAGCTGATCCGTGATGGTGTTTCCGATATGCACTGCATGAGCGATGCGTATCTGGCGGAGGAACTGGAACAGGAATATGCCGAGAAAGTGCCTGTAAAGAAGAGAATAAAGTGAGACATAATATTTTTGATTCAATACCATCAAATATCGTTATCTGGATCATGGTACGATACAGGTTGCGGTATATGACAACCGATTGGAAATCACTTCTTCAGGAAAGCTGCCAATGGGGCAAACTATGGAGCGTATGAAAGAAGGCTATTCCAAAATCGGAAATTGAATCAAACAGGGTTGGCGATAAGTATTCAGACAAAATATTTGTCACAATAAATAACAATAGTAATACGGAAGTATGGAAAGCCTGTATACAATCCGGACATTCCAAACGACACCGCCCACCGGAGTTATGAGAGACAGGGCATTGACAGGGTATCAGAGATACATGAGGGGGATCGGCTGCCACCAGCAGGAAGAAAGAGCCGGGAATAACAAGGCAATGCAGGAGCAGAGCACAGGGGAGAATAAACGGCAGTATCAAATAATGAACATAAATACGAAAAAAGGTGTGGAATTATTTTTGAATTGTGGTAAAATGTTTTAGAACCTAAAAGAAGATATAAAATAAAATAGGGGAATTTATTGATAAGGAGTATTTTTCGTGACAGAAGATAAACGTTCTATTATTCAAATGGTAGCAGGCCTGATCGAACAGGGCAAAAAGAATCAGGATAAGATCGCATACAGCAAAATCCTGGATACATTTTCAGGGGTAGAGATTTCCTCTGAGCAGTTTGACAACATTTTAAAAGTTTTAGAAGATAACAAGATCGAAGTCCTTCGCTCAAAAAATGACATGGAGCAGACGGATTCTTTGTCTGCAAAGGAGAAAGAACTGGATGACGAAGAACTGGAAGAAAGTAAGATTCTTTTGGATATTGATGATGATATTGAGGAAGATTCCGAGGAAAATATCGAGGAAGATCTCTCGGTTATGGAGGGGGCGGATATCACGGATCCGGTACGTCAGTATTTAAAGACGATCGGACAGGTGCGTCTGCTTACCATGGAAGAAGAGCAAAAGATTGCCAAGCGGATCAGTGAGGGTGATCCGGAAGCCAAGAAGGAACTGATTGAAGCCAATCTCAGACTGGTAGTAAGTATTGCCAAGAAGTATGTCGGCAGGGGATTGCCGCTTCTGGATCTGATTCAGGAGGGGAATATCGGTCTGATGAAAGCAGTTGATAAGTTTGAGTACGAAAAAGGATTTAAGTTTTCCACATATGCGACATGGTGGATCCGTCAGGCAATTACCCGTGCAATTGCAGATCAGGCAAAGACGATCCGTGTTCCGGTACATATGGTGGAGACAATCAATAAGGTTGTCCGTGCACGCCGTACTCTGACACAGGAGCTGGGAAGAGAACCTTCCAATAAGGAAATTGCGGAGATGCTTGGCGAAGATGAAGATCGTGTAACGGAGATCATGAGTTTTAGTCAGGATCCGGTTTCCATGGAGGCTCCGGTAGGGGATGAGGACGATTCCCATCTGGGTGATTTTGTGCAGGATTCCAATGCGTTATCCCCGGAGGAGAATGCGATTGCGGAGATGCGTAATAAGCAGATTTCACTTGCCATGAAAGACCTGACGGATCGTGAGCAGGAAGTGATCACACTGCGGTTCGGTCTTGACGGAAATCAGCCGCACACGCTGGAAGAAGTGGGACAGATGTTTCATGTGACAAGAGAGCGTATCCGTCAGATTGAGGCAAAGGCACTGCGTAAACTTGGTGCACCGAGCAGAAAACGTATGCTGCGTGACTTTTTATAACAGGTATTTTGCTGGACAATTCTGAAATTACGGATGTGATTTATGATATGGTTTTTGGCAGGGAGTGAAACTATATGTTTTCAATGAAATCGACATGGAAAGAAATAAAAACAACAAAACCGGTGGATACGGCATTGGGAGATCTGTTTCCGACCTGTTGGAGCATATTGCTGCAGGGGCATGAGGAAGAAACGATGGAACAGATCCATGACAGGGTGCACATGGAGTGGGGCGAAGCATTCTGGTCCCAGCCACTGGTAAACTGTGCCAATATGCTGATGGAGACCGCAGAGAAACAAAAATTTCTGTTTGTACCTCTCTGGCATACGCAAAAAGAGGGGTGGATTCCAAAAGAAGATCAAAATGACGAAGAGGGTGTATGGCTGTTTACGGGAAATCCGGATGTGGATCAGCAGGCATTTATGCATTTTGATGACTGTGCATCCGTTCCACCGTATCCGTCTGCCGCTGTTTGCAAAGAACGAAGACAGGAAAAGAAGCGTCCGGCAGTTATTTTCTGTCCGGGAGGCGGATATGAGATGCTTTCTTATTATTCGGAAGGTGTGCAGCTTGCACAGCGCATGGAGCGTGACGGAGGCTATAAAGCATTTATTTTAAGCTATCGCATTCAGCCCAATACCTATCCGCAGTGTCAGATGGATTTGGCACTGGCTATTATGCATGTACGTGCACATGCACGGCAGTATGGAATTGACGAAAATCGTATTCTTGTGGTGGGAGCTTCTGCCGGTGGGCATTTGTGCGCAAGCACGGCAATGCTGCATGAAGAACTGAAAACAGAAATTTTTTGTGTGCATCCGGAGCTGGAAAAACTATATGGAAGGATTTCTGCGCGGCCGGACGGGGTAGGACTGTTGTACCCGGTGATCAGTTTTACCTCGGAATATCATGAGGGAAGCTGTCGCTATAATACAGGCGGGAAGTCGGATCTTCAGAAAAAACTGTCTGTAGAACTTCATGATCTGACCGGATATCCGCCAACATACGCTTATGCGAATCTCGATGACGGCTGTGTTCCGGCCAGCAATACGACCCGGTTGGACGCGGCACTTACGAAAGCAGGAGTGAAGCATCTGTGCGAGACTTTTCCGACGGGAGATCACGGCATCGGGTTAGGATATGCTACTTCGGCCAAAGCATGGAGCGAGCATATGCTTCGGTTTTTTGATGAAACTTTATAAAAATCCGGTAAGTATTAAAAATATGATACATTACAATAGTCTGAAACCGAAAATCCGGACATGGTAACGTTGTATTTGTATATTAGCGTTACGTTTTACTCAGCAAGTGCCGCGCATCTGAAAAGATGCGCGGTTTTCTTTTTTCCTTTCTCGTGCTATGATGGAGACAGAAAAAAGAAAGAGAGAACAAAACATATGGGATATATATTGGAATTGAGAAAACAGGTAGGTCATCGGCCGTTGATTATGACCTGTGCAGGAGTGCTGCTTTTGAATGAAAAAAGGGAGCTGCTTCTGCAGAAACGTGCAGACAACGGGCTATGGGGATATCCCGGGGGTTCTATGGAACTTGGGGAGAGCTTCAAAGACTGTGCCAGACGGGAAGTACGGGAGGAAACAGGACTGATCTGCGGAAAACTCGAACACTTTATGAATGTCTCCGGAGAAGAGGTACATTATGTTTATCCAAACGGGGATGAAATTTATGCCGCAGAAGAGATCTTTTTATGCCGGAAATTTTCCGGGCAGATCATCTGCCAGCAGGAGGAAGTAGAAAAACTTTGTTTTTTCCGTATGGATGAACTCCCATCGAAAGAGCAGATCAATCCCAATAATTATCCGGCAATCGAACGGTTAAGGAGAATGATGGATGAAAATCACAGGGAAACCATATAAATTTCCGGCTTTGTTACTTCTTGCCTTTTGCTACAGAGAATGGTAGGATAAGACATAGAATGAGTTACAGAGGATCAAAACACATACAAGTGGGGGAATTCTTATGAAAAAAGCAAAGAAATTAATAGCCGGAATCATGCTGGCATGTATGGTCATTGTGGGAGCCGGCGTGAAGTCGCCTGACGTATTTGCAGCAACAACAACGGCTGCTGCAGGTTCGCTGGAAATGAAGACTGCCAGTGACTCCATCAATTTAAATGCGGGACAGTCATTTGATGTGACATTTTCTGTCAATGCGGAGACTTCCGGATTCGGAGGATACCTGACTTATGACAATTCAGTATTTACTTCGGTTACGGTAGTTGTTGGCGGGGGCACCACATCCGGAAAGACAGACAATAACGGAGAGTGGAAGGCTTCCTATAATGGGTATACACATTTTCTGTCCGTGGATTATTATAAAAAGGATGCGGCAGGAAATACAACCGGGCAGATTGCAGACCCTGTGAAAGTGACAGGATCATCCATTGCCACACTGAAATTTACATCGGCAAAACCGGTGATTAAGACGGATATTACCTTTAGCCCGTCCTATCTTCGGACAAATGGAACGGATGTGGAATTGAAAACGCAGAAACTCACACTGACCAATTCCCAGGCAAAGGCCGTTACGCTATCTCTTGGAATTGTAAAGGGAAACGGACGGATTTCCGTACCGGTGTATTTTTCCCGAAATGACGGATTTAATAAAATTAAGCTTAGGATTACTTATAATAAAAATATTCTTGCTTTTCAGTCCATAACACTGGCACCGGAAGTGCAGTCGACACTTACACAGAGTGATTATAATATGTCTTCCTACGGAGGATATCTGACAACGGAATATACCGCAACAGCAGATGTCAATACTTCAGGAAATCTGATGTACATTGATTTTCAGCTTGCGAATGGGATGACAGCATACTCCAATAATGGAATCAGTACAGATGTTACGGTTGCCATAGAATCTGTAGAAGACCAGCAGGGAGATATCTTTTCCTATAATTCGGCGACCTCAAGTGTGACGATCACGGATCAGGTACATACGCTTGGAGATGTGAGTGGTGACGGGAAAATTAATCTGGTGGATGTGTTATATGTCATTCAGTATTATAACAACACGAAAACATTTACAAACGCGGAAAAGACTGCGGCAGATGTAAACCGTGACGGAAAAGTGGATCTGACGGATGCTTTAAAAATCCTTCAGTATTATAATGGAGCCATTAAGACATTGTATTAAACAAAGGAGAAATTATGTATTGCAGAAAATGTGGAAGAGAGATTCCCGATGATTCGGTTATGTGCGGATATTGTGGAACACCTGTAAACCCGGATAATCCGTATACTTATGGTGGAACACCGCAGAATATGGATGAAGGTGCAAACGGGCTTGGAATTGCCTCCATGATCCTTGGGATTGTTGCCATTCTGCTGGCATGCTGTGCCGGAGGAAAATGGCTGACATTCTTTGTCGCTGCGGCAGGCCTGATTCTTGGAATTATCGCATTACAGAAGCCAAAGTACGGAAGCAGCAGAGGGATGGCACTTGCAGGGGTGATCTGCAGTGTGATCGCGCTTCTTATGAAAATTATTGTGATTATTTTACTGGGGGTAGGAATCGGGAGCTTCCTGTATTCCCATATGTTTCACTTTTAAAAGTCCCATTCTGATAGATGGGAGTTATTCATAATATAACCGAAAGTTATAATAAAAATAGTGCTTGACAAACACAGATTATAGTATTATGATCTAAACAACACAAAGAAAGTAGAAGGTTTTCGAGATATGAGAAGACAGGCGTTATCGCTTTTAGTGGAAAATAACCCAGGTGTGACGAGCCGGATATCCGGATTGTTCAGTCGCCGCGGATATAATATTGACAGTTTTTCATCCGGTGTGACTGCAGATCCGAAATATACCAGAATTACAATTGTTGCCAGTGGCGATGAACTTATTCTGGATCAGATCGAGAAACAGTTACTGAAACTGGAAGATGTGTTGGATATCAAAAAACTGGAACCGGGACTTTCTGTTACCCGGGAGCTGATTCTTGTAAAGATCCGCGCAAAGGATACTGAGCGTCAGCCGATTATGAATGTGACAGAGATTTTTCATGGAAAGATCGTAGATGTCACAAACGATTCCATGGTAATTCAGCTGGTAGGACATCAGGATAAACTGGATGCCTTTTTAGATCTGCTGGATGGATATGAAATTCTGGAACTTGCGCGTACCGGAATTACGGGACTTACCCGTGGATCGTCGGATGTCCGTTTTTTGGATTAGTTACGGCTACTTATTAAAAATATTTTTTTATATAAGAGTATACATATTTAGGAGGACAATGATATGTCAGAAGCAAGAATTTTTTATCAGGAAGATTGTAACCTTTCATTACTGGATGGAAAGACAATCGCAATCATCGGCTATGGCAGCCAGGGACATGCACATGCATTAAACTTAAAGGAGTCCGGATGCAACGTCATTATCGGTCTTTATGAGGGAAGCAAGTCCTGGAAGAAAGCCGAAGAGCAGGGATTTAAGGTATACGTTGCAGCAGAAGCTGCTAAAAAAGCTGATATTATCATGATTCTGATTAACGATGAATTACAGGCTGATATGTACAAGAAAGATATCGAGCCAAACCTTGAGCCAGGTAACATGTTAATGTTCGCACATGGTTTCAATATCCATTTCGGATGCATCAAGCCACCAAAGGATGTCGATGTTACAATGATCGCACCTAAGGCACCAGGACATACAGTACGTTCTGAGTATCAGGCTGGTAAGGGAACTCCTTGTCTGATCGCTGTTGAGCAGGATGCTACCGGAAAGGCATGGGATCTTGCACTTGCATATGGTCTTGGAATCGGCGGAGCAAGAGCCGGACTTCTTGAGACAACATTCCGTACAGAGACAGAGACTGACCTCTTCGGTGAGCAGGCTGTACTTTGTGGTGGTGTTTGTGCACTTATGCAGGCTGGTTTCGAAACACTTTGCGAGGCTGGTTATGATCCGAGAAATGCATACTTCGAGTGTATCCATGAGATGAAACTGATCGTAGACTTAATTTACCAGTCAGGTTTCGCAGGAATGAGATATTCTATCTCTAATACAGCTGAGTATGGTGATTACATCACCGGACCAAAGATTGTTACTGCTGAGACAAAGAAGGCTATGAAGCAGATCCTTACTGATATTCAGGATGGTACATTTGCAAAAGAGTTCTTACTGGATATGTCTCCGGCAGGACGTCAGGTTCACTTCAAGGCTATGAGAAAGCTTGCTTCTGAGCATCCATCAGAGAAGGTTGGTGCTGAGATCCGTAAGCTGTACAGCTGGAACAACGAGAGCGACAAGCTCATCAACAACTAATCAGAAACTGATTTTAAAAACCCCGGTGAGTCAAATCATCGGGGTTTTGTTTTTGTGCCGGGGTGGAAGGAAGTGGTCATAAGGACTCCTCCCGCAAGAGGTATCAAGATTTTTCCATGTGGGGCCATAAGGACTCCTCCCGCAGAGAGCGCGGGTCCCTCCTCATGGCAACGTCCCTCCTCATGACATTTGACAAACTACCCCGGTATGTGTAAAATAAATGTATTGTGAAAAAATATGAAAAATGAAGAGGCGAAGACATGGCAGAAGTATACAACCACAAAGTGGTAGAGAAAAAGTGGCAGAAAGTCTGGGATGATGAAAAGGCTTTTGCTGCAACCAATGATTATTCCAAACCGAAATATTATGCGTTGGTTGAATTCCCATATCCATCCGGACAGGGACTTCACGTTGGTCATCCGAGACCATATACAGCATTGGATATTGTTGCCCGTAAGAGAAGAATGCAGGGATATAATGTATTATATCCGATGGGATGGGATGCATTTGGACTTCCGACAGAAAACTATGCAATTAAAAATAAAATCCATCCAAAAATCGTAACAGAGAATAATGTAAAGCATTTTAAGGATCAGTTACATTCTCTGGGATATTCTTTTGACTGGGATCGTGAGATTAATACAACAGATCCAAAGTACTATAAATGGACCCAGTGGATTTTCCTCAAATTGTTCAAGGCCGGTCTTGCATACAAAAAAGAGATGCCGATCAACTGGTGCACTTCCTGCAAGGTAGGTCTTGCAAACGAGGAAGTTGTAAACGGTGTATGTGAGCGGTGTGGTGCTCCGGTTGTCCGCAAGGTAAAGAGCGAATGGATGTTAAAGATTACCGATTATGCGGATAAGCTGATCGAAGGACTGAATGATGTAGACTACATTGAACGTGTCAAGGTTTCACAGAAAAACTGGATCGGACGTTCTACAGGTGCCGAGGTTGATTTCCAGATCAAAGATACAGAAGATAAGCTGCGTATTTACACCACACGCTGCGATACATTGTTTGGTGTTACCTATATGGTTGTTTCACCAGAGCATCCATATCTGGATAAGTACAAGGATCAGATTAAAAACTGGGAGGAAATCGTTGCATACCGCGAGCAGGCTTCCAGAAAGTCTGATTTTGAGCGGGCGGAGCTTGCAAAAGACAAGACCGGTGTGGCAATTGACGGTCTGACTGCAATCAATCCGGTCAACGGAAAAGAAGTTCCGATCTGGGTATCTGATTATGTACTGATGAGCTATGGTACCGGTGCGATCATGGCAGTTCCGGCACATGATGAGAGAGACTGGGAGTTTGCAAAGAAATTTCATCT
>ULRS01002675.1_pt1 | contig 13178 bp, 10 predicted proteins | sample 1955671 | NCBI WGS metagenome assembly ULRS01 (sample SAMEA4835689, study PRJEB28245) | human gut metagenome | biome: gut microbiome; material: fecal sample | place: Denmark | collected 2008
GCGGGAGAGTAGGTAGCCGCCTCCTTTTATCAAGAGCCTCGATTACGAAAGTAGTCGGGGCTTTTCTGTTTTTGCTTGATTTATATCAAACCTAAGTGTTACTAAGTGTTTAATTACGTAAAAATGCGCTGATAATCAGCCGATTACTTGCATAATTCGATTTTTTTTTGTATCTTTGCAAACGATAAGAATAAGGATACCAGTATCTTGTGCTTTTTGTTGTGTGAGAAGGTATCCATTAAGGTATCTAACGGGACTGAGGTGAGTAGCCTTTCTTTTTCTCACAAGTTGCCACCGCGAAATCTCTGATGTTGTATTTCAGCTTTTCAGGTTCCATAAAACAATTAATATGAAGAGAATAACAATGGTATTAGTTAGCATGTTAATGCTGACATTAGAAATTCATGCAGCGTCGGCTGCAACATCAGGAAATGTATCCTCTACTAGCGAGATGGACTGGACTCCAGTGATGGACGCTATCATTCAGGTAGAGAGTAAGGGTGATCCGAAAGCTAAGAGCGGTAACTCTGTAGGTGTGATGCAGATCACTCCAATTTTAGTAGCAGAATGTAATGATATTCTGAAGCGCAAGAAATCGAAGAAGCGCTACACTTTGGCTGATAGATATAATGTAGCTAAATCTAAAGAAATGTTTCTATTGATTCAGAGTGTCTACAATCCTCTTAATAGTATCGAGCGCGCAATCCGTTCATGGAATGGCGGTTATCATTACAGTAAGAAGCGTACTCAGAGATATTTCGAGAAGGTAATGAAACTTTTGAAAAAGTAATTCTTTTTCCATAAGGCCCGATTGTTCTGAAAAGAGCAATCGGGCTTGTTTTTTACTCGTTTTCGCCTCTTTTATGTACGTTTTGTTGCTATTCTGTTTAATAACTGTTAAATATATGCAGATTTCTGACAAAATGTTTGGCGGGGTCGGAAAAAAGTCGTACCTTTGCACTCGCAATTCAGAAATGAGTTGATTATATCGCGGTGTGGAGCAGTTGGTAGCTCGCCAGGCTCATAACCTGGAGGTCGCATGTTCGAGTCCTGCCGCCGCAACAATGATCGGGTAAGAAGTTGGTTTCAACATTCTTATCCGATTTTCCGTTTTAGAAACGGGACTTTTTAGATTTAGCAGATGTTTAATATCATTGGCCAGTAAAACGGACAATGAAAAAAAATGAATGCAAAAGAAATCGATTTTTTGAGTTCGCGTGAAATAGTAGGATTCACGCTTCCTGTGTTGCATACCAAGGGCGGGTACTGGTATGTTGACTTTTATGCTCGTGACCCAGTTTCCGGTGTAATGAAGCGCAAGAAGTATATGCTCAACAAGTATAAGTCTGATCATAAAAAGCGTATGATGGGCAGTCTTCTTATTCACAATATTACTGCGAAATTGACAGCAGGATGGAACCCATGGGTGAATGCTGACCAGTCGCGCCAATTTACGGAAATACCAATAATTTTTAGTAGATATAGAGATTATATTAAGTCGATGACTAATAAAAAGTCGATGAAGGAAAAGACCTCTATTGACTATCTCAGCCGCCTCAAGATGCTCGAAACCTTCATAGAGGAGTGTAGGAGTATCAAATATGCTTATCAGATAGACCGAGCCTTTGCCATTGACTTCCTGGATCATCTGATGTATGATCGTGATGTATCAGCTACAACCAGGAATAACTATCGTTCCTGGTTTGTCTCGTTCGGTACTTGGCTGATGGATCGAAAGTATATTTCCGAGAATCCTGCCATCGATATTCGCAATATTGCGCAAACAGAGAAGTTCCGGAATCCATTGACTCCTGGAGCTCTCAAGAAGATGAAGGATTATCTCTATACTCATGACAAGCATTTCCTTCTGGCTTGTCTCTTTGAGTATTATACTTTCATCCGTCCGAATGAGTTGACCCAGATAAAGATCGGAGATGTATCTATCAAGAATCAGACTGTCTTTATCAGTTCTGCCATCAGTAAGAACCGCAAGGACGGAATGGTTGCCCTTAATGATGAAATCCTGAAGCTGATGATAGAACTGAAGATCTTCGAGCATCCTAGCCATTGCTACATTTTCGGAAAGAGTCTGAAACCTGGTGAAAAGAGAGCAGCTTATAATCAGTTGCGAGTAGAGTGGGGCAAGATGCGTGATGCCATAGGCTTTCCTAAGGAGTATCAGTTCTACAGTTTGAAAGATACCGGCATTAGAGACTTGGCCAATGCTCAAGGTATAGTTGTTGCTAAGGAGCAGGCACGACACTCTGATATATCTGTGACTAACCGCTATATCAAGAACCAGATGAAAGTAAACGAGGAGACTAAGCACTTTAAAGGTGGGCTTTAGTCTCCTCGGAGATTACGACATCATGTAAAAGTAGCCAACGAAGATTGGCTCTATCTGGTCATCCTTGACTTCCAACTCGATTTTTTCGCATACATATTTCTTGTTATGTATGATGTAGGTGTTGGAAGGATCAGGGATGACTTCGCTTTTGAACTTAACCTGGAGACAGTTCTTGTTGTCCATCTTGAGACCGTTATCATGTAAGCAGCCTAGAGTAACAACATCATTAGTCGATTTCGTACAAATCGACAGAGAGTAAGGATACTTTTCTTTAAATGTACCTCCTCCGTTCCCACCAAACCCTCCTTCGGTACTACCACAATATTCTTTATTTATTCGGTAGTCGGTTTTGAATTTTGGCCACCTAGACTTCGCTCTAACCCAACTAAATTTGTTGTCATCTTGTACTTCTCCTGGAATAATGAAGAATATATTCATGCATTCCTGATCATCTTCGGATTTGTCGAGTGTTGACTCATCGTCTATCGCATCCTGCACGGATGTGTAGCTGTAGCCGTCATCATCAACATCGCACTCCTTTGAATCCGGCTCCTTATCATTAGGTATTGAAAGAAGGCATCGCTTCTCGTAGTAATTATCTTCGCCTATGACTGCTGTTTTGAAATTGATATCTTCTACAACTTGTGCTGCAGGAGATATGTTAATATCAACATAATCATCAGAAGAACTGTCCCTGATTAATGGTGACCAAACGCCTGCCAGCTGCCATGTTTTCGAACCGTCCTCATTCTCTACATATATGTAGTAACTACCATTACACTCAATGATAGTCTGTCTTTTTTGTTTTTCAGACCATGACTGTGTTGTCCCTTTGAACTGATTTTGCGGGTCCCAGGTACCTGTACTATGGACTATTTTAAAATTCTCGAAGACTTTTTTTGAAATAACTTCATAGTTATCTCTGTTTGCAGAATCACCCAGATTATACTCCAGATTTGCTGTAGATGACGTGGAGAAGGATCCATCTTCATCGTAATCCGTAGTGTATTCATCCAAAGGCTCGATCTCTACAGAATCTGCGGTTGTCAGTTCTGATGCATTGATAACAGAGCAGGTCTTCCTGATATCATCAAAGACGATGGTGGCATTGAACAGCTTGCGGAATTCCTCTATAAAGGTATAGCTTGACCAATGAGGTAGTGCTTTACGGAGTTCTCTGGTCTTGTAAGCTGAAGCAATATACAGGAGATTCCATGGTTTGCAGTCAAAGTCATTGCGCTTGAGCGTATATCCTTCGTACTCCACCACCTTGCGAAATATGTACATCAGGTTGGGCTGAACAGCCAAGTTCATGACAAATGGCGCATTGTAGCCGATGAACTGCTTAGTTTTATCCACTCCAACAAAATTAGCAATCATATCATTTGTTTCGTCCCGTACAGGTACGAAACACCATTTACCTTCTACTCCCAGGAACTTCGACTTATCTTCATCAAGTCTATAGATGTCTTTGATCTTTTGAAGGTTTTTAAATCCCTGAGACCAGCCCTTGTCGACAGTATAACCAGGTTTGTCAGCTGTGCCAAATGTTGCGATTTCATCGATATAATGCTTGGTCATCCTGTCATTATACTTGATGCGGGATTTTCCGCCCACAATCTGCAGTTTTATTTCAGCCTCCGTTACGCTGATGATGGTTCCTACACCCGATAGAATCAAACGACCGCTCACGTACAGTTTGCAGTCATTAAACTTCTGGGTAACCTTAGATACATCGAAGCGGCTAACATTGTGGAAAACTCTACGGTTATCCATAATCGACATCGGAAAGTTAATGTCGTATGAATATTCTCCATCGTCCGTGACGCACTGGTTGGCGTATGTTAACTTGATGGATTGGCTGGCAGCCGGATAGGCTGCCATACCATTAATAACACATGTAATCATAGGCTATTTGTTTGATTTCATTTTCTGATATAGACTCCATTTGCGGTCGAAACCATCTGGACCCGTAATGACCACGTATGATTTGATGCCCAGGTTGAGCTGCTCATTGAGCCTTTCAATGGTTGAACTCACGTTATCGAGAGATGCACCTACCTGTTCGTTGTCTGCATTAACATTGACAACAGGTGCAACAACGGCAGCGCTGCCAGTTCCCATGGCACGACTTACGTCTTGGGCTGTGAGCGATGTCACGGTATTATTGCGCTGTGCTGCATCGATGAGCTGAAGGGCAGGAAGGAGCTGAGGATTATTCACAGCGTTATGATTCGCCACGAACTCGCCTGCATGAACCACGCCAGCTTCTTTCTTCCAATGACCGGGACCAGTGAAACCGCCCTCATAATATCCTGCTGCCTCTGCCTGATGCTGTTTTTTTATTGTGGCAATCTGAAGCATACCTGCAGCAGTAGCGAGTCCGGCGGCTATAGGGGCGATGATGTAGCCCACTGTAGGGATTGCTGCAGCTGAAGAGTAGGCATTGATAGCCGACATAGCGGTAGAAGCGACTGCCTGAGCAATTTCTATTTTCATCGCTTTCTTGTTAGCTTTAGTCTTTGCCGCAGAAATCTCCTTGTCTCGTTTCGCTTCGAGTCGCTTCTTCTTGGCAGAATTATTGCCGGCCGCAGAAATCTGCTTGTCGTAGTTCGCCTGAATCTTGGCTACCTCCAGGTCGGAACATGCCTGAGAGTAGGCTGAAGCTGCTCCCATCATACTGCTGATACTACTGAAGGCTGCACCTGCTATGGCTGCAATATTCTTATAGGTCTCTTGATTCATCTGTTTCTTGGCATCCTGGTATGCCTGTTCGCTGATCATATCTTCTTCTCGAAGCTTCTGAAGATTATCATTAACCATCTTCTGCTGCTGGATGGCAGCAATGGCGCCTCCCGCAATGGTGGCGAGATTATCTGATCCGAGCGAACCGCTACGGTCATCGGTCTGTCTAGTCATCTTCTTGGCGGTATCGAGAGCGGTGGTTGCATCGTCTTTTGCCTGATCTTTGGCGTCCGGCTTGTAGGATGCATACTTGTTAGCGATGCCCATCTTCATGCGCTGATACTCCTCTTCGCTTACAAGACCAGCCTTGTGAACCTCATCCAGTCCTGCAAGCTCCAGCTGCATCTGCTGTTCATTGCCGAGGGTGAGATACTCCTGCTTGAGCTGCATCAGCGTGTCATCGTATTGCTTTTGGCGGTCATACTGGTGCTGCTGCTCACTGCGCTCAATCTCTCGGGCTATCTGCCAGTACTCGTCAGAGGACTTCAGATAGAGTGCCTGTTTCTCTTTGAGAAACGTCTGGTCGAGTTGAAAAAGCGCCTCATTGATAGCACTCTCGTTATGATAGAGGTCGGAGTCCTTATTGTAATATTCGGCAGTGATGGCCTGTTCTGCCACTTGCCGGTCGTACTCCATGTCCTGAAGGTCTTGCGTCTGCTTGCGCTCATAATCGGCAGAGATCTTCTCTTTCTGGGCATTCAGACGCTTGTACTCCTCACTCTCAGCCTCTCCGTATTTGCGAAGGATGTCCATGCGCTGCTGAAGTCCCTGCTCCTTAATCTTCGCCATGCGGTCGTTGTATTCTGCCATGCGAATCTGACCGGTAGAGTAGAGGGTAGTGGCTTCCAGCTGCTGAGCCTCGGTACTTTTCTTGGCATCATCCAGCTCTTTTTTGAGGTCTGCCTTTCGCTTGATTTCTGCTTTACGTGCAGCAGCTTCACGCTTCTTTTGCTCCTTTTCGGCTGCTTTACGCTCCTTCTCTGTTGTGTAATGACCGCCGGAACCTACAGTACCATTGCCGCTGTCCATCTTTGTATTCTTCTTGATGACTGTAGTCAGAGCCTTTCTTATCTGTTTATTATTCTTAATCGTCAGGTCGAGTGCTGCTTCTCGAGCATCCAGGGTCTTCTCTTCGCTTAGAACAATCTTGAGTCTCTTCTTGTGGATCTCCTCCTGTTTCTTGTTTGTTTTAAGAGCCTCGCTATCTTTTGTGAAATATGAGCTTTCAGAACCAGGACCAAAAGAAGGGCGGAAGATCTTTTCCGATGTATATCTTTCTGGATGAGCATCACGTTCTGCCTGAACCGCTTTGAGCGAACCCTTGATTCTGGTTTCTCTCGTCTTCAGTTCCAATCTCTTCTTGTTAATTTCAGCCTTCTTCTCATAGATGGCTTCTGCCATTGCTGCATCGTTGAGCTTGTTGATATACTGTGTTATCACCTCTATATTATCATTATACAGCTTTCCTTCGTTGGATATGCTGGCATGATAATCAGGGATAATCTTCTGCAGGTTGGCGATGGCGCTTCTTCGCTCATCCACGGTATATGCATTGGAGTGGATGATCTTGTTGAGCATATCAATCTTGTTTCTCTCATCGATGGTTGCATCTGAAACCTTTTTTGCCAGGCTGGCCTGCTGTTCTGCAACTGCCCTGTTATTCTTGGCTTCCTGGGTATTATTCCGAAGCGTTTCATTATACGAGGCAAATGCCTTCACTGTACCATAGACTGCAACCCCTACCACTGTGAGAACGGTGGCGAGAGCTGCCCATGGATTGGTGAGACTTGCCAAGCGTGCTGCCCTCATTACTACAATATAACCTTGTACACCCTTGGTCAGTAGTGCCCATGTAGCTTGTAGGGCAACCAAGGCTGTGCGCAAAAGAGTTGTAGTGGCGATATAAGCCTTATCCACAGCAGCGTTTGCTGCAGCTGCTGCTGTTCTCAGCTTGATGGCTATAGTTTCCTTATACCAAAGAGCCGTGCAGACAGCGATGGCGGAACCTATTATTGTGAGCTGTTTGACGTGGGTGACCGTAAAAGTTATCAATGTTGATAACACATGTATGCCTATGCTCAGGGTAGAGATGGCATATCTGGTTACTGGGATGAGCTGTTCACCCAGTTCTACAGTGAGGTCTTCAAAACGTTTCTTTGCCTTATCCAGCTGGGCTTGCACAGTATTGTTCTGGACATTGAACTCATTGATGACACTTGTGCCTGAAGCGTATGACTGGGTAGCGAGATCCTGGGCAGTTCTTACCTGGTCCAGGTGTGAAGCTACTGCAGAGAGAACGCCAACGGCACGAGTACCATTCAGCTGCATCTCTTCAAACATAGGAGCCATTTCAGCAAACCCACCTCTAGACTTCATGGCAGAAAGAAATGTCATCAATCCCTCATTTGCATTGGTCTTCATCAAGTTTGAGAACTTCGTGACTTCTACACCGGCAATCTTTGCGAATTTAGCCGGTTCCTGATACATCTTGGTTATAAGCTGAGAGAACACAGTAGCAGAGGTTGCCTCTTCCTGCATATTCTGATCGAGTGCAGAAGCGAGACCCATCAGTTGTGCTTGAGTCATGCCTGCCTGGATGCCTACACCGGAAAGATCGGCGGTGAAATCGACTATATATCCGGCATTGGCTGATGAATTCTGTGCAAGTTCGTTGACGGCAGAACCGGTGGCGAGCATTGCACCACGGAGTCCTTTGGTCTTATCTTCCCCGAACATCTGAGCAAGTTTGCCAATCTTGTCGACCGCTCCTTCTCCCAAGTCATCGCCTAGCGCAACGTTAATCTTATCAGCTCCATCGACGAACTCTTCAATCATATCCTTGCTGGTGATGCCCAGGCGACCGGCAGAACCAGCCAGTTCATTGAGCTGCTCACGAGCCGTACGGGTGTCCATTCGCTTGAAGTCTTCGTTCATCCGTCGAACCTCTTCGTCGGTTTGACCTGTATATTTGCGCACGTTGGCCATCGACTCCTCCATGTCGGCGTAGGCTTGGGCGCACTTGCGCAAGGTCATAGATAGACCGGCATAAGCAGCTATAATCTGCGAGACAGCTCCCCAGTTGGTGTTGAGCACGTTAACGAAACGAGACCAAAGGCTAGTTGAAGCCTTGCCCTCGTTGTTGATGCGCTGCATCTCTGCTCTCACATCTTTGAGTTGTCCCTGCAACTTTTTCCATTCTTTAGAATTACGCTCGATAGCTCCGCTCTTCAGCTCTTTATTAAGAGCTTTGGCTACAACCTGCAACTCCTTGTATGAGGCGGATGAGAGATTTTTTAAGATTTTGTTGACTTTTTGCTGAGAAGTGCTGTAGTTGTCAATCTCAGCTTTCAATCTTTTGATTTGTCTCTCGAATGCGGTTATAGACTCGCCTTTTGCGTAAGCATCATCTTTTGCCTTGCGAACTTCTTTGAGTTTTTGTTCCAATTCATTCAGCCTATCTTTGGCTTCTTTGGTGTCTAGGATAACCCTGCTGACATGTGTTTCTGTATTTGTTGCCATAATCTAATCTTTTATAAATTATGGCAAAGATACACTTAAATGCGCAATAACAAAAATACGAGACCGTTGTATTACGACCTCGTATTTTTGTTTGTATTGTTAAATTCATCTCTTTCTCTCAGAGCAAATTTTGTTGCTACATCTTCTGCATCCCAGCAAAGATATTTTTTATTTTTGTGGCTTAGTGTTTTTTTATCCCCCGTAATAGAATTTTCGATGGTGATATAGAATAGACCATCTTTGTAGGTGATTTTGCTTGCTGAATTATTGTGAGACAATAGTTGAATCGGCTCGTTATAATTTTCTCCGTTTGGCGAATATTTTGATATAGACGAGCGAGGAACAGAGTTGATGCTATCGCCCACCTTACCTAAAATATGGAATAAAGCAAATGTCCCATATGTCAAAACCGCAGAGAAAATCAATATGCCTAACATAATTTGAAAGTTTATTATTATCTTTGTTGCAAATATAATAATAATCTTTGAAATATGCAAGTTTTTTATGTTAAATCTTTGCTTTAACCCTGTTATTTAACTACATCTATGTATCTCGAGTAGTTAATCCTGGAATGAGGGTTGAAGTTGACGATTTGAACCTTATATCCTTTTGTCCCCCAGCGCCACCACAGAAACTTGTGTTTGTAGCTTCTACTCACGATGGTGATGAGACTATCACGGCTGGAGTACTGGCATAACCTGCCAGGGATGTCTATATGCAGTGATAGCCATTTATCATGGTATGAAAATACGGAATCCACCGTATTGGGTACAGGTTCTATTCTTACCGTATCTGTAGTAGAGGTGGATAGGGTATGGATGGCTTTAGCATCCTTGAGCTTTACCTTGAGTTCCTTGATCAGCTTGGTATCTGCCAGGTGCAGCTGCTGCAGTTCTTTATACTTAGCTTGTATGGCTGTGTTCTGCGCTACCGGAAGAGTGTCACCCAATTTATCGTATTGGATATCATAGCTGATGCTTGCCACGTTTCCTTTCTGCCGTTCGATCTCTTCTTGTAGTTCTCCGTTCTTGTAAGCTGATCGGATAAAGGCAGCCGCTGTTATGATGAACAGGGCTGCCAGAAACATGATAATGGTTCTTTGATTTTTCATTGTTATGCGATATCTTTATATTCCTCGATGGCGTTAAAACAAGGACACATCTTTTTCCATTTTGACTTATCTGTGCCCCAAATATCCCGATGTCCCATAATCTTTGCATCAGGGAACATCTGTTTAAGCTTATGCAGCAGGAGGGTCAGTGCATCCTTCTGTTCCGGTGTGCGGTTATCTATAGGTTTGCCATTGGCATCGATGCCGCCCATATAAGCCACATTGATAGCTGTGGAGTTGTAGCCTTGCACTCCATTGCTTACCTCCTCGATAGCGAGAAGCTGGTGGGTACCGCCATTCGTAGTGATGACATAGTGATAACCAGGATTCTTCCACCCTTTCCGGCGGAACTCAGCCTTGAGGTCATCGATAGTCTGCTTCTGCGAACCTGCTGTGCAGTGAACGAAAATACGTTTAATCTGTCTCATTTTTATTGTGATTTAAAAATTTGTCTTTAAAGTCGGCGAATTTCGCGTCGATGGCGATGCCAACTCCGAAGATGGAGCCTGCGTACATAAGTGTCTGGGCAAAATACCAGAGCACGTTGTCTGTCACGTCACGAGATTGCGATGTGAAGTAACTAATATAAACCAGTATGATAGCGAGGAGTAGTGATACTACAGCCGACCCGTACTGAATCCATTCTTTTGTATTCTTCTGCATGATAATGTATCTTTTTAATTCACTGCAAAGATACATAGGGTAGGGGATTAATAAAAATACGAGACCGCCCCAGACGATCTCGTATTATGATACGTTTAGAGTTCTCTTGCAAGAACTTCTTGGGCTATCTGCTTGGCTTGTATTCTCCAAGCCTGATAAGCTTCGAACTCTGCTTCGTGGCTTTCATCTCCATCTCCTCGATTGGCTAAGATTGCCTCTACCTGATTCTGGCTGTATTTGGTGCGTACCAAACCTGCAGTGAAATCATCGTAAGTAGCAGACTTAGCCTGAATCTTGGTAGATCCATCTGCTTCATCGCCATCGTAACTGAAGGCGGTTATACCCTCGGATTCGGAAGCTTCAGCTTCTGTATCTGAAGTACCAGAAGTCTCTGGATGATAGTTTTCTACTTTTTGCTCACCAATGTAGAGCAGGAAATGTTCATCGTCAAATTTGACGAAATTCTTGCGAGATAAATATACCTTTTTCATCGTTAAGTGAATTTATAGAACTTCTTTTTAAACTTGTTGTGAAGTTCTGCGACCACGGTGGAGAATGGAAGTTCATCACGACAGAAGTCATTTAGGGCTTGATCTATGAGAATCTTGGAACCTGTATATAGATAGTGCTCTACCGCTTGCCAGACCTCGCTCTCTCCCTCAAAATGGTCGATGATACGATAGCGAAGTGATAGACGCTTCTTAGGTATCTCTTTGCTGACCATATGAGTGCTGCCATCGGCAGCGGTCTCTTCTACCTGTACGACCTCTTTTTCTATGACTGAGTCGTCAACCTTATAATCAATCACCTGGATGAGAAATTTGTTCTCATCCTGACCCTCACGGCAGATAATGTCCTCGATGGATTGCTGCTGTGATTTTTCCATTCCCTCGAAAGGCACACGAGATTTGCGAGCCTTAACGAGTTTTCCGAATCTTTCCATACCGATTTTTTTATATAAGTTTTTTGAATTGGCGTGAATTCCTAACCCAAGGCGTGAAGCTGCCTTGAGTTCTATTTGTCTCTGTGTAAACCCATGTTTGCGAAGATTAGCCACCTGCTTGCAGAGATCATGTTTAAACCGTTTTCGCAAGAGCGCATGGTCGGCATAGATGACCTGTCCACAAAAATCTATACCATCGCAAGTTCGATGGATTCCCCACGACTTGTTAATAGAGAGATGCCAATCACGAGCTAGGTGCATGACGGCTAACTCCGCCATCAGACGCAGGAAAACTTTGTCTTCATGGAGAATATAGATGTTGTCCATGAAACGATAATAATGATGGAGCCCATGACGGCAGAACTTTTCAAAACGCTCATTAAGAAAGCTGACCCCCCCACATAGTAGTTGAGCCTGTTGCTGAGTGCGACAGGTAACAAGCATGTCGCTCACATAGCGAGCTTGCCAATAGTGGAACTTTTCGGGGTCGTCGATGATATCGAAGCATCTGAGTGTCAGATAGTCGAACCGGGCGAGAAAGAGCTGACCCAGTAGCTGGGCTAGTTTTACTCCAAGTACGATTCCTGGGTTGAACGAGTCAACTACCTCATCTATAAAGGAGAGGAGCTTTCTGTCTTTAATATTGCGGCGATATTCACTCTTGAGCAAGTTGTGATCTATACACTGAAAATAGTGGTGAATATCCATAGTAAGGCAATAAAATGTATCTTGCTGTGGAGAGTTGAATATATCTCTCTTGACAAGATTGTAGAAATAGTGAGTGCCCTTGCCCTTAGAACCTGCTGGGCAATGGTAGTAGATGGTGTTACGTATATCATCCTCTACAGGATTGAGGGCTGCGTGTTGCATGACATGATCTATGACTGGCAACTTGTTAACCTGGCGATGCTTCGGGTATTCGATATCCTTAGATACATACCCTGAAGTATGCCATGTCTGGGCTGCGTATGCTTCAAGCATACGCTCTATGTTATGATCTAGATTGGCATCAAATTTCTGCACACCCCTGCGAGACATCTTTTGTCGGGCATAATTATAGAAAGCCCGACGAAAGTTGTCATTTGTCTCGACTTGTGGAGAAATGTTACCAAATCTTTTCATAAGCGGTGTAATGTCTGTGTAATTGTGTGAAACTGTGTAATGTCTGTTGTCTGCTATTTTTTACCCTATAACCTTCGACCGGATGACCCTATTGTCATCATCTACCAGCTAGATGAACTATGTGTATGTTTCGCCATGGGGCGAGGTCTGACCCTGTTGTCTCGAACGGAGAGCAAACACCCCGTATTGAGATATGTTAAAGTTGAGAGCGGCGCCGTAGTTCACGTTGGCATTCGAGACATCATTGTTATCGTTGAGCGTCGAAAGACCGCATTGACCACCATTGTTAACAGTACCACCACGAAGGCAGAGACGGAAACCAGCACCTAGGGTCACAACCTGGTATTATTATGAATACCGCTGCAAAGATACTAAAAATAATCGGTATGGAAGTATGTCAAAGAACTTTTTTCTAAAATTTTTTATCGCCGACCGCCAAAGGCGGTTATTGAAGCGAGCAGAGCTCGCTGGGTGCTTCGGCTTCGCCGTGTGTACTCAGGTCTCTTACGGACACCCTGTAATCTTATGGACACCCAGCAAGCTCATGTAATCTTTAGGCCGCCACGTACACTGGTTCGACTGGCCACTCCTCTACTGCTTCGCAGAGAGCGGCGCCGCAGCGCACGTCGGCAGACGAGACATCATCGTCATCGCTGAGCGACGAAAGACCGCAGTGACCACCACTGTTAACAGAACCACCACGAAGGCAGAGACGGAAACCGCTTGTT
>ULRS01041039.1_pt1 | contig 12760 bp, 10 predicted proteins | sample 1955671 | NCBI WGS metagenome assembly ULRS01 (sample SAMEA4835689, study PRJEB28245) | human gut metagenome | biome: gut microbiome; material: fecal sample | place: Denmark | collected 2008
GCGGCGCTGGTGTCGCTGGGGTACAGCCAGAGCGAAGCAGCCCTGGCCGTTTCCAAAATCGACGCAAGCCTTCCCGTGGAAGAGATCATCAAGCTGGCCCTGCGGGGCATGGCAGGCAGGAGGTAATCCATGCAGGACGAAACCGCGCTCTATGGCGCAAAAATGATGCAGCCCGGCTTAACGACGGCGGACAACGAGGAAAACAGCCTTCGCCCGCAGCATCTGGAGGACTACATCGGACAGGACAAGGTCAAGCAGAACCTGAAAATCTATCTGGAAGCCGCCAAGCGGCGCGGCGAGCCCATGGATCACATCCTGCTCTATGGCCCCCCGGGCCTGGGCAAGACCACGCTGGCGGGCATCATCGCCAACGAGATGGGGGTGCAGATCCGCATCACCAGCGGCCCTGCCATTGAGAAGCCCGGCGACCTTGCCGCCCTGCTGACCAATCTGCAGGAGGGCGACGTGCTCTTCATTGATGAGATCCACCGCCTGTCCCGGCAGGTGGAGGAGGTGCTCTACCCGGCGCTGGAGGATTACGCGCTGGATATTATGATCGGCAAGGGTCCCAGCGCCCAGAGCATCCGGATCAACCTGCCCCGCTTCACGCTGGTGGGCGCTACCACCCGTGCGGGCCAGATCACCGGCCCGCTGCGGGACCGCTTCGGTGTGCTGCTCAAGCTGGAGCTGTACAGCCCCGATGAGCTGAGCCGGATCATCCAGCGCTCGGCGGGCATCCTCGACCAGCCCATCACCCCGGAGGGCGCTTACGAGCTGGCCAAATGCAGCCGGGGCACCCCCCGCGTGGCAAACCGCTTCTTGAAGCGTGTCCGCGACTTTGCCACCGTGCTGGGGGATGGCATCATCGACCGGGATGTTTCCCTGATGAGCCTGAAGCGGATGGACGTGGACGCGCTGGGTCTGGACGAGCTGGACCGCAGCCTGCTCCGCGCCATCATTGAGATGTACAACGGCGGCCCTGTGGGCCTGGAAACGCTGGCGGCGGCGCTGGGCGAGGAGGCCGTGACGCTGGAGGACCTGTGTGAGCCCTACCTGATGCAGATGGGCTTTCTGACCCGCACCCCCCGTGGCCGCTGTGCCACCCGTCTTGCCTATGAGCACCTGGGCCTGAAAGCCCCCGAGACCGGAAGCCCGGAGGACAACGGCCAGCAGAGCCTGTTCTGAGCCGTTTGAAGAGAGAAAGGAGGACGCTTATGCGCCCTGCAGATAGTTGGAAAGATTACGAGCTGCTGGATGCCACCGGCGGCAACCGCCTGGAGCGCTGGGGAGAGACCATCCTCATCCGGCCCGACCCGCAGGTGGTGTGGAAAACCGAGAAGCAGAGCCCGCTCTGGGCCAAGGCCGATGCCATCTACCACCGCTCCAATCAGGGCGGCGGAGAGTGGGAGTACCGCCGCCGTCTGCCTGAGAAGTGGAAGATCTCCTGCGGTGAGGGCGAGGACAAGCTGACCCTCATCGTCAGCCCCACCGGTTTCAAGCACACCGGCGTGTTCCCGGAGCAGGCTGTCAACTGGGCCTGGTACGCCAGAAAGATCCGTGCGGCAGGCCGCCCTGTCAAGGTGCTGAACCTGTTTGGCTACACCGGCGGCGCAACGCTGGCCTGTGCCGCTGCGGGCGCTACTGTCTGCCATGTGGATGCTTCCAAGGGCATCGTAGCGTGGGGCAAGGACAACGCCGTGGCCAGCGGTCTGGCGGACCGGCCCATCCGCTGGCTGGTGGACGACTGCGCCAAGTTCGTGGCCCGGGAAAAGCGCCGGGGCAACACCTACGATGGTATCATCATGGACCCGCCCAGCTACGGCCGCGGCCCCGGCGGCGAGATCTGGAAGCTGGAGGACTGCATCTACGAGCTCATCAGCCAGTGCGAGGAAGTGCTGAGCGATACGCCCCTCTTCTTTGCGGTCAACAGCTACACCACCGGCCTGTCCCCCGCGGTCATGGAGTATATGCTCAAGACCACGCTGGTGCCACGCTTTGGCGGCAAGACCAGCTGTGATGAGATCGGCCTGCCCGTTTCCGCCACCGGCGGCGTTGTGCCCTGCGGCGCAACAGCCATTTGGGAAGAATAAACTCCCTCAGTCACGGCTGTCGCCGTGCCAGCTCCCTCGGGGAGGGAGCCTTTGGCATGGCGGGAACGTTGACCGTTTGCCGGAAAACTTCTCGGTTGCGCCAGAGGCCCCATCTCAGAGGGGGCTGTCTGCGAAGCAGACTGGGGGAGTGTCCTGACGGCAGCCATTCTGAAAAAATGAAGAAGAACCAAGAATGGGGTACAGCCCTTTTGAGAAGGGCGCACCACCGGAAAGAGAAAACCTATGGAAGAAACGATTTTAACTGCGAAAGATCTGAAGTTCCGCTATGACCCGGAACAGCCGGACTACGCCCTGAACGGCGTGTCGGCTGAGGTGAAGCGGGGCGAATTTGTGGCAGTGCTGGGGGCCAACGGCTGTGGAAAATCCACGCTGGCCAAGCACTTCAACGCCATCCTCCTGCCGGAGAGCGGCACTGTGCTGGTGGAGGGGATGGACACCAAAGACGAGGACAAGATCTACGATATCCGCCAGACCGTGGGCATGGTGTTCCAGAGCCCGGACAACCAGATCGTTGCCACCGTGGTGGAGGAAGATGTCGCCTTTGCGCTGGAAAATCTGGGCGTGCCGCCGGAGGAGATGCGCCGCCGCGTGGATGAAGCGATGAAGATGGCGGGCATCTATGAATACCGGGAGCGTGCGCCCCACAACCTGTCCGGCGGCCAGAAGCAGCGCGTTGCCATTGCGGGCGTGGTCGCCATGCGGCCCGACTGCCTGATCCTGGACGAGGCCACCGCCATGCTTGATCCCCGGGGCCGGGAGCAGGTGATGCAGACCATCCACCATCTGAACAAGAACATGGGCATCACGGTGGTGTCTATCACCCACTATATGGAAGAAGCTGCTCAGGCCGACCGCGTGCTGGTGATGAGCAAGGGCAATGTGGTCATGGAGGGCACCCCGAAAGAGGTATTCAGCCAGACCGAAAAGGTGCGCGCCCTGCGGCTGGATGTGCCGCAGGCTGCCGAGCTGCGGGATGAGCTGGTCAAGGCCGGCATCCCCATGCCCGAGGGCATCATCGACACCGGCGCGTGCGCACAGGCTCTGTATGAGCTTTTGAAGTAAGGGAGGGGACGGAAGATGGGAAGCATTATCAAAGTAGATCACCTGAGTTATGTCTATAACCCGGGAATGCCCAATGCCGTCACCGCGCTGGATGACGTGAGCTTTGAGGTGGAAGAGGGAGACTTTGTGGGCATCATCGGTGCCACCGGCTCCGGCAAGAGCACCCTCATCACCCACATGAACGGCCTGAACAAGCCCACCAGCGGCCACATCATCATCGATGGCCGCGACCTGTGGGCCGAGCCGGAAAAGATCCGGGAATTCCGTTTCCTCACCGGTCTGGTGTTCCAGTACCCGGAGTACCAGCTGTTTGAGGAGACCTGCTATAAGGATATCGCCTTTGGCCCCAGAAACATGGGGCTGGACGAGGCCGAGATCGACAGGCGGGTGCATGAAGCAGCGGACTTTGTCGGCCTGGATGAGGCGCTGCTGCAGCGCAGCCCCTTTGAGCTGTCCGGCGGCCAGAAGCGCCGGGTGGCCGTGGCGGGTGTGATGGCCATGAAGCCCCGCATTCTGGTGCTGGATGAGCCTGCCGCCGGTCTGGACCCCGAGGGCCGGGACGAGATCCTGTCTGAGGTCAAGGAATACCACAAAAAGACCGGCACCACCGTGCTGCTGGTCTCCCACAGCATGGAGGATATTGCCAAATACGCGGACCGTGTGCTGGTGATGAGCAACAAGAAGATCGCCATGTACGACACCGTGGAGAACGTGTTTGCCCGTGCGTCCGAGCTGCTGGCGCTGGGCCTGAGCGTGCCGCAGGTCACAAAGATCTTCCTCAAGCTGCGGGAGATGGGTGTGGATGTCCCGGCGGATGTTTACACCGTGCCCTATGCCGTCAAGATGATTTTGGAAGCCAAGAAGCGCCGGGACGCAGGCGAAAGCCTTGTGCTGCCCCGTGTGGATGCAAAGAAGGGGGGCACTGCCACATGCTGAGAGATATCACCATCGGCCAGCACTTCCCGGGCGACAGCCTTGTGCATAAGTTCGACCCCCGCATGAAGCTGGTGCTGACCATCGTCTACATCATCCTGTTGTTTGCCGCGTCCAACCCGCTGGGCCTGACGCTGTCCCTTGTGTTCCTTGTGGCCATGTACGGCGTGGCAAAGATTCCCTTCAAGCTGATCACCAAGAGCCTGAAGCCCATTTTGCCCATCATCCTCTTTACCGCGGTGCTCAACCTCTTCTTTGTCTCGGGCGAGGGCGAGCCGCTGGTGCACTTCTGGGTGCTGAACATCTACGCCGAGGGCCTGCGCTATGCCATCCTGATGGCGGTGCGCGTGATGGCACTGATCGCGGGCACCAGCCTGCTGACCTATACCACCAGCCCCATCGTGCTGACGGATGCCATCGAGCAGCTGCTCAAGCCTTTGGGCAGGCTGCACTTCCCGGTGCATGAGCTGGCTATGATGATGAGCATTGCCCTGCGCTTTATCCCGACCCTGATCGAAGAGACCGACAAGATCATGAACGCCCAGAAAGCCCGCGGTGCCATGCTGGACAACGGCTCCATGATGGAGCGCGTCAAGGCGCTGGTGCCGGTGCTCATTCCGCTGTTCATCTCGGCCTTCCGCCGCGCCGATGAGCTGGCCATGGCCATGGAGTGCCGCTGCTACCGCGGCGGTGATGGCCGTACCCGCCTGAAGGTGCTGCGCTGCACCCGGCAGGATTATATCGATCTGGCGGTGTGCATCGTCTGCTTTATGGTGATCCTGAGCTCGAGACTGGTGTTCCCGAATTTTTAAAAACTCCCCCAGTCGCCTGCGGCGACAGCCCCCTCGAGGAGGGGGCCTTATAGCCTCCCTCTTTGAGGGAGGTGGCACGGCAAAGCCGTGACGGAAGGAGTTCCATGCAGAACTATTTACTGACCCTTGCCTACGACGGCACCAACTATTGCGGCTTTCAGGTGCAGCCCAACGGGCGGAGCGTGGCCCAGACCTTTCAGGATGGGCTGGAAGCGGTGCTCCACAGCCGCCCCGATATCAAGGGATGCAGCCGCACCGATGCCGGGGTCCACGCGCTGGGCTTTGCGCTGAACTTCCACGCGGAGACCCGCATCCCCCCCGAAAAGCTGCCGTTGGCCATCAACCAGCACCTGCCCCCGGATATCCGGGTGCTGTGCGCCTGGGTGGTGCCGGAGGAGTTCCACGCCCGCTATGCCGCCCATACCAAAACCTACCTGTACCGCATCCACAACCACCCCATCGATTCGCCTTTTGATGAAAAATATTATACCCGGGTGCCCCGGCGGCTGGATGTGGATGCCATGCAGAGGGCGGCGGAACAGTTTGTGGGAAAGCACGATTTTCTGGCCCTGTGCGCGGCGGGTTCCTCTGCTGCTGCCCACGGAGATACCGTGCGCACCATCACCGACTGCCATGTGACCCGGAAGGGCGACGAGGTGGACATTGAGGTGACAGCGGACGGCTACCTCTATAACATGGTGCGCATTCTGGCAGGCACCCTGTGTGAGGTGGGCGCGGGCCGGATGCAGCCCGATGCCATCCCCGGCATCCTTGCCAGCCGGGACCGCAGCCAGGCCGGGCCGACGCTGCCCGCGAAAGGGCTATTTTTGGAGAAGGTGGACTACGACCTATGAGAAAAAATCGCAACCGTCCGGAGAGTGACGAGCCGCTTTCGGAAGGGCGGGTCGAATATCTGGAAGCTGCCCGCCAGCGTGTGCGGAACCGGCGCATCCGCCGCACGGCGGTGCTGCTGGTGCTGCTGACGGCGGTGGTGCTGTTTGCCACCGGCATCGCGGGCAGCTCGGTGGCGGCCCTGAAGGACCTGACCGATACGGCCCGCATTGCCCTGCTGCCCGGCTCCGGCTGGCCCCAGCAGACCGGTGTGGCCGAGCTGGAACAGATGGCCCCCCTGACCGGCAGCTTTGTGGAGCTGGGGGACGAGGGCTGTGTGGTCTGGTCGCGCACCGGCAAAAAGCTGAACAGCATCCAGAGCGGTTATGCCCGCCCGGCGCTGGCCGCGGGCAAGACCCGCTTTGTCCTCTACAACCGCTCCGGAAACGAGCTGCGGGTGGAGAGCCGTACCCAGAACCTTTACACCAAGCAGCTGGAAAACAGCATTTTTCTCTGCGCCATGTCGGACAACGGCACGCTGGCTGTGGTCACGGAGGACCAGACCAGCATGGCAAAGCTGCTGGTATACAGCCCCTCCATGGAGCAGCAGCTCAGCTGGAGCATGACCTCCAACGACGGCACCCCCCTGCGGATGGCCTTTTCCCCCGACAGCCGGAAGCTGGCGGCGGCAGCCGTCACCGTCAGCGGGGGACAGGTGATGACCAACCTCTACCTCATCAATCTGGCATCGGGCGATCCCGTCAGTCTGGTGAATCAGGGCGGCGTGCCCCAGTGGCTGGGGTGGACCTCTGCTTCCACGATCCTGGCTGTCTACGATACCAGGGCTGTGCTCTACAATGCGGGCGGCGGCGAGCGTGCGGTCTATGATTTTGCGGGCACGGAGCTGAAAGATGTTTCGGTGGACGCGGCAGGCAATGTGGCCCTGCTGCTGGCATCGGGGCAGGTCTCTCAGGCTGTGACGCTGGACAAAAACCTGAACGTCCAGTTCAGCGCTGCTGTCTCGGCGGCAAATTCCATTGTCCGGGCGGGGAACCTGTTCTATCTGCTGGCCGATAACGCCGTGGAGTGCTTTGATGCGTCCGGCACCCAGCAGTGGAGCCAGAACCTTGACACCAGCCCGCAGGCATTGCTGGCCAACAGCAAGGATCTGCTGCTGTTCAGCGGCAACACAGTGCAGAAGTTGGAGATTCCTGAGAGCTAAACCTCTCCGTCAATGCTTCGCATTGCCACCTCTCCCAAAGAGAGAGGCAATTGCGGCTTTGAGAAAAAGAGTGCAATTTATTTTGTGGCTTCCCCTGTCAGAAGCGTTGGCTCCCCCTTTGGGGGAGCTGGCACGACGGCAGTCGTGACTGAGAGGGTGAGCCAGTTCGGAATAAGGTTAAACGTATGTTCAAGAATCCGTCATTTATTTTTGATATCCTATGTACGGTGGTCTGGCTGGTGCTGGCCGTCCGGTATGCCCGCAAAGGCTTTCTGGCCTCGGTGGTGCAGCTGACGGGCAGCCTCATCAGCCTGTTCGGTGCCAGAGCCTTTTCAGGCTGGGCAGCCGGGCAGGTGTTCGAGCGCTTCCTCGCCGGAAGCTTCCGGGACCAGATCGCTGCCAATATCGCCGCCGGGGGAGCCGTCAGTCTGGATGGCATTGCCCAGCGGTACGCGGGCTTTCTGCCCGAGGCGTTCCGGGCATCCATCGTGGATGCCTGCGAGCGCTCCATCTCTGCCGTCCTCAATGACAACGCCGTTGTGCTGGCGGATACCATCGTCCAGAAGGTGCTGGCTCCGCTGCTGACCCCGGTGATCTCGCTGGTGCTGTTCTTTGTGGCGTTCGCCCTGCTGCGGATGCTGGTCAGCCTGCTGGTCACAGTGCTGGGGCTGGTGAACAAGCTGCCCGTGATCGGTGCAGTGAACCACTGGCTGGGCTGGGGCGTGGGCGGCATTGCCAGCCTTGTGGACATCTATCTGGTGCTCTGCGTGGTCTGGGCGCTCATTGTGATCACCGGCGGCAACCTCACCATGCTCAACGACACGGTGATGAGCGGCAGCCTTTACTATAAAGTATTCAATGTGTTCAACCCGTTTGTCTGAGCGGGGAGGGAAAAGGAGGAACAATGGTCTGCATTCGATGCCAGAAGCGGCCTGCCATTATTTTTGTCCAGCGGATGGAAAATGGCCAGATGAAAAACGAGGGGTACTGCCTGCACTGTGCCCGGGAGATGCACATTAAACCGGTCGATGATCTGATGAAGCAGTTCGGTATGTCTGATGAGGACATGGATGCCATGGAAGACCGGATGGAAAACATGATGCAGGAGATGGGGGACATGAGCAACATGAACCCCTTCTCCATGATGATGGGCATGGGTCAGCCGGACCAGAGCGAGGAGGACGGCGACCTTGTGCCCGGCTCCAGCGCCACCTTCCCGCTGGGGGTGAACGGCGGTGCCCAGAACGGCAAAAACGAAAAGAAGGCGGGCAAAAACGACAAAAAGCCGCCCCGCCGCAAGTTTTTGGATACCTACTGCGAGAACCTGACCCGCAAAGCCCGGGAGGGGAAGCTGGATGATATCATCGGCCGCGACCGGGAGATCTACCGCACCATCCAGATCCTGAGCCGCCGCCAGAAGAACAACCCCTGCCTCATTGGTGAGGCGGGCGTTGGCAAGACCGCCATTGCCGAGGGCATTGCCGAGCGCATTGCCAAGGGGCAGGTGCCGGCAGGGCTGCAGGATAAGGAAATCTTCCTGCTCGACCTGACCAGCCTTGTGGCAGGCACCCAGTTCCGCGGCCAGTTCGAGCAGCGGGTCAAGGGTCTGCTGAGCGAGGTCAAGGCGGCGGGCAACGTCATCCTGTTCATTGACGAGATCCACACCATTACCTCTGCCGGTGAGAGCGAGGGTGCCATGAATGCGGGCAACATTCTGAAGCCCGCCCTCTCCCGTGGCGAGATTCAGGTCATCGGTGCTACCACCTTCAACGAGTACCGCAAGTATATCGAGAAGGATCAGGCGCTGGAGCGCCGGTTCCAGCCCGTGCGGGTGGAGGAACCCAGCGTTGCTGATACGCTGGCCGTGATGGGCGGCATCAAGCACTACTACGAGGAGCACCACCATGTGCAGGTGCCCGCCGATGTGCTGAACGCCACCGTGACTCTGAGCGAGCGGTATATCACCGACCGCTACCTGCCCGACAAAGCCATCGACCTGCTGGACGAGGCCTGTGCCTGCTGTAATCTGGCCCACCCGGTCATCTCCGAGTACCTGACCATGCAGAAGGAACTGGAGGCCCTCAAGCAGGAAGAGGCCGACATGGAAAACGCCGATGTGAACGAGCCCATTGATTACGAGCGTGTGGCAGAGCGCAAGACCCGGATGGCACAGCTGGAGCGGGAATTGCCCGCCAAGCAGGCTGCAGCCGGGGAGATCCAGGTGACCATGGACGATGTGGCCAAGGTCATTGAGCTGTGGACGGGCATCCCGGCGGTGAAGATCCGGGAGACCGAGTATGCAAAGCTCGCAAGCCTTGAGACCGAGCTGAAAAAGAAGATCATCGGTCAGGACGATGCCGTGCATCTGGTGGCCCAGGCGGTCAAGCGCAGCCGCGCCGACCTTTCGGGCCGCCGCCGTCCGGCCAGCTTCATCTTTGTGGGCCCCACCGGCGTGGGCAAGACGGAGCTGGTGAAGCAGCTGGCAAACCAGCTCTTTGACGGCCCCGACCCGCTGATCCGGCTGGATATGAGCGAGTATATGGAGAAGTATGCGGTGTCCCGCATGATCGGTTCCCCTCCGGGCTATGTGGGCTACGAGGAGGCGGGTCAGCTGACCGAAAAGGTCCGCCGCCACCCGTACAGCGTGGTGCTGTTTGATGAGATCGAAAAGGCCCACCCTGATGTGATGAATATCCTGCTGCAGATCCTGGACGAGGGCAAGATCAACGATGCCCAGGGCCGCACCGTGGATTTCTCCAACACCGTCATCTGCATGACCTCCAATGCGGGCAGCAGCGACCAGACCACCGCAAGTCTGGGCTTCAACCGCAGCGAGGAGGAGCGGAACGAGGAGAAGAGCCGCAAGGCACTGAGCCAGTTCCTCCGCCCTGAGTTTTTGGGCCGCGTGGATGAGGTCATCACCTTCAAGCCGCTGAGCGAGGAGACCCTGCAGGGCATTGCCGCCCTGATGCTGGACGAGTACAAGCCCAGTATGGAGGCCAAGGGCATTGCCTACAGCTATACCCCGGCGGCACTGGCAGCGCTGGTGCACAAGAGCCAGGGCGGCAAGTTTGGTGCCCGCGACCTGCGCCGCACCATCCGCAAGGCTGTGGAGGACCCCGCCGCTGAAAAGATCATCGACGGCACCCTTGTTTCCGGCTCCACCCTGACCGTGGATGCTGAGAACGATGAGATCGTGCTGAAGTAAAGAGCAAACAGAAAGCCGCTGCACAGCGTAACAACTGTGCAGCGGCTTTTGTAGTGTAAGAACGCTCCGTTACCTGCGGTGAGGCTGATGGGGGAAATCAGTCCACACTGACCGGCTCCTCCGGCTTGTTGGTGGTACGGGCGCTCGTGCGGCCCTCGGGAATGATCTCGCCTGCGGCGGTCAGGCTGAGCTTGGCCAGGGTCGGGCCCACCAGCTCGTACACCAGCACCGAGAAGAGCACCACGTTGCGCACCATGTGGCCGTCGGAAAGCTCGGCAGCCTCGGCGGCCATGCCCAGCGCCACACCGGCCTGCGGCAGCAGGGTGATGCCCAGATACTTCTGGATCTTCTCGCTGCAGCGGGTGGCCTTGCAGCTGACATAGGAGCCGGAGATCTTGCCCAGAGAGCGGGAAGCGATATAGACGGCACCAATGAGCAGGACCATGGGGTTTGCGAGGATGTTCAGGTCCAGCTCCGCGCCGGACAGCACGAAGAACAGGATGTTCACCGGGCTCACCCAGCGGTCCAGGCGGTCCATCAGCTCATCGGAAGTGGGGCAGATGTTGCAGAACACGGTGCCGGTCATCATGCAGACCAGCAGCAGCGAGAAGCTGCAGTGGATGGGGCCGACCTCAAAGCTGACCATGGAAAGGCCCACCGTCAGCAGCACAAAGGCCACCGAAAGGCTCATGCGCTTGGAGCGGGAGTGGAAGTAGATCTCCAGCTGGTTGAGCAGCAGACCGGCCAGCGCGCCCAGACCCAGGCTGAGTGCGATCTCCACCAGAGGCTCCAGAAGGACGCTGATGGGGTCGATGCGGCCCTGTTCCAGCGCGTTTGCGATGCCGAAAGAGGCCGAGAAGAGCACCAGACCCACGGCATCATCAATGGCGACCACCATCAGCAGCAGGCGGGTCAGGGGGCCGCTTGCCTTGTACTGCTTGACCACCATCAGGGTGGCGGCAGGAGCTGTGGCAGAGGCGATGGCACCCAGCGTGATGGCCGATGCCATTGAGATGACATCCGGCCGGGCAAAGTGCAGGGCCACCAGAGCGATATCCACCAGCACGGTGGTGATAACGGCCTGCAGGATGCCCACAGTGATCGCCTGCCTGCCCATGTTCTCCAACACGCTGAGCCGGAACTCGTTGCCGATGACAAAGGCGATGAAGCCCAGTGCCACTTGTGTGATGATGCCGTAGCTCTCGACCTGTGCAAGGCTCCCGAAGCCGAAGCCCCAGCCGCTCAGGCCCAGCCGACCCAGAAAGAAGGGGCCCAGCAGAAGCCCCGCCACCAGATAGGAGGTGACAGCCGGCAGACGGACCGCTTTCGCTGCACGGGATGCCAACAGGCCTGCAATGAGCGAAAGAGACATGCAAATGAGCAATTGCTCCATAAAATAAGATCCTCCTCAGGAATTAAGATACGTTAAAAAGTATATCTTATCTGAGGAGGAAAAGCAACATTTGTTAATTGAATTTAAAAATCCTCTGTGCAATGCGGTAACCGCCCAGCACGAGCTTGTCGCCCTTGGGGATCTTCAGGTTGGTCACGCCGCCAAAGCCGTAGCGGATGGAGCGGTAGACCCCGGCACTGGTGTGTGCCTTGAGGTAGGCCCACAGTTCGTTCTCCTTCTGCTTGGCGGCGGCACTGCCGTCCAGCAGCAGGAAGATGTCGCTGATGGCCATCATCATGGAGAGGTAGTGCAGCATATAGCTGTGCAGCTTCTTCTGGCCCTTGAGGGCATCCAGGTCCTGGCAGTCGATCATGTGGCGGGTCACCCGCAGCTGCTGGTCCACCCGCTTGACCATCACACTCTCGTTCACGCTCTGGTCGGCCCGGCCGATGAAGTAGCGGTACAGGTCCAGATCCATATAATACATGCTCTTGACAAAGGGCAGGGGCTGGTAGACAAAGATGTTGTCTACATAGAAGGTGTGCTTGGGCAGCACCATGCCGCAGTCCCGCAGCACCTGCGTGCGGTACATCACCGAGTGCATCAGCAGGTTCTGGTCGGGCCGGAAGTGGCCGACATGCGTCCAGCTGAACAGCCGGTTCTGGGGGAACACGTTGGTGTAGCGCACGGTGTGGCTGGTGTTGTCCTCCACATGCTCGTAGACATAGTTGCAGATCATCAGGTCAGGCGCGGTGCCCCGGGCAGTCAGCGTGTTCAGCTTGGCCAGCACGGTTCTGAGGGCTGCTTCGTCCAGCCAGTCGTCGCTGTCCACTACCTTGTAATACAGGCCGGTGGCGTTGCGGATGCCCTGATTCACGCCCTCGCCGTGGCCGCCGTTCTCCTGATGGATGGCCTTGACGATGGTGGGATATTTGGCAGCGTACTCGTCGCAGATGGCGGGAGTGTCATCCTTGGTGGAACCATCGTCCACCAGGATGATCTCGGCCTGCTCCCCGGCGGAGAGCAGGGTCTCGATGCAGTGGCGCATATATGCCGCCGAGTTGTAGCACGGGACGGCGAAGGTAATCAATTTCTGAGCCATACAAAATACTCCTTTGCTTTTTTCCGGCAGATGCACAAGGCAGGGGCCGGGATGGAGATATGTACCCATATTATAGCATTTTTGTG
>ULRS01002707.1_pt1 | contig 12647 bp, 10 predicted proteins | sample 1955671 | NCBI WGS metagenome assembly ULRS01 (sample SAMEA4835689, study PRJEB28245) | human gut metagenome | biome: gut microbiome; material: fecal sample | place: Denmark | collected 2008
AGATTACCCCCTCTGTGTCCAATTTTAGTTTACCACTTCAGGCTTGCGTGGATACTCCCTCCTTCCTATGGAAGGAGGTGCCCCAAAGGGGCGGAGGTTGGATGGGGAAAGCGGTATTTTTGTATCGCAACCTTCCCCTCGAGGGGAAGGTGCCCCGTAGGGGCGGATAGGGCAAGGACGGTATGAAAGACAAAGGCGTTGATGTCTTCCAATCTCCCAGTCTAAATCCCTAGTTTCCAGTCCCCAGCCACTATTTCCCCAGCACCAGTCTGTTTGCAAACCGTGCCTGCACCTTCTCGTCATGCGTGGCGCAGAGGAGCAGGCAGCCGCTCTCGTATTGGTACTGCAGGAGCTTTTCTACGATGAGCTCACTGTTTGCGCGGTCCAGGCTCGCAGTCGGTTCATCGGCCAAAAGGACGGCAGGCTTCCGGAGGATTGCACGAAGGAAAGCGACACGCTGCGCTTCTCCGCCGGAGAGCGCGTCCGCCTTTCGTGGTGCGTACTCAGAAAGTCCGACAGAAGCAAGCAGGCACTCGGCCTCTTCCCGGGTGAGTGTCTTTCCCGCAATCGATGCGGAGAGACGGAGATTCTCGAAGACGGTGAGATAGGGCATGAGCATGGGCTTTTGGAAAATGCAGCCGATCTCTTTCGCACGGAAATCACATTTCTCTTTCTCCCTCAGCTTTGCGACGTCCTTCCCATCTACCACGATCTCGCCCGATGTCGGCGTGAGCAGGCCGCTCACCGCATGGAAAAGCGTCGATTTCCCGCTCCCCGAGGGGCCGATCAGCGCCCATGGTGCATTCGTAAGACGTGCATAGGGAAGATCCAGTGCACGGATCCTCCCCGCACCATCCGGATATTCACAAATAAGGTTTCTGATTTCGATCATGATGGAGCCTTTCAGGAATGAGCGTTCAAGGATCAGGGCGTTTTCTTTGGCGCCTCACCGCCATTCCTCCTTCTGAATCAAAAAAGAGGCCCCGATCTTTCGGTGCCTCTTTATAGGTAAACGAGGTTCCGGCTGGAGAAATCAGCTGTCAATCGATGTGGCTCGAATACGCAGCTGGCTCACGAATCCGGTTTCTTCATCTGTTTCACTCCCGATCTCCAAAGTGCCCGTAACCGTGATGGGAGTATCGTAGGGGAGAGCGGTGATGGAGTCATCTACCTTGACTACGATGATGTTATCGGGCCAGTCTGCGTCACTGGAACAGAAGGGGCAGACGGACATCGGGACTTCCGTCAGAACGAAGAAATGTATGGTCGGTGTCAGTGGAGGGGCCATGAAGCCCGAGATCGTCACTTCGCCGCCTTCAAGGCTCATCGTCTTGTCCGAAAAGGTCAATCCCTCTGCGGAGTAGCCGGAGTAGATCTCGTCAAAGGAGTAATCTTCCGCGGCTGCAGGCAGGGTGACTGCCCCGGCCAGGGCGAGCGCCATAAAGGAATGCCTGATGAGGGAAAATAGTGATCGTAACAATAGGATGCATCTCCTGAGAAAGGATTGTAAGGTTCGAGGGTGAACAGGTTCAACGGGTTCTATAGGTTCAGAAGGTTCAAAGGGTTTAGGTAGCGGCTTCGACGCAAATATACATTATAATATGCGGCGAGGCCGCCACCACACCCCTGAACCCTGAAGTTTGAAAGCAGAAAGAACAATCTACCCTTTATGAGAATCCTCATAGGTTAAACAGGTTCTGAAGGTTCAAAAGGTTCACAGGTTTCTCATTTTTCGTAAATACCGTATATTTCAAAACTCCGCGGCGCTTAGATCCTTCGACTCAGTTCTCCTATTTCAGATAAGCCATTTTTTAACATACGACGTTTTTCTCCGCTCAGGATGACGAAATGCGCCGCACCACACCCCTGAACCCTTGAACCCTTGAACCCATCAACCTATATCTTATTTTGCTTTTTTATTTCCATCGATCCCCAAGGCTCTCATGATACCAAAGAAGACTTCGGTATTATCCATGGTGCCGTGGAAATATTCGGAGCCGGGGCCGCCGGCATTGAGAAGAATGTCGTCAGCGGAATGGCATTCCTGCGGATCAGACTTCGGCGTATTGGCCGGCATGAGTTCTGCCGGATCCCCCGGATGGATGCGAGCCGGATTTGCCTTGGAGGAAGCCGTGGTCACCTGATGGTATTCCACCTTTTCACCGTTCTGCACAGCTTCTTCCTTGGTTTCCTTGGTAGCCAGCGCCGGCGGGGTCGGCGTCTTCATGAAATGATAGTTTTCATAGTATTCCGGATGGTTGGCATACTGGATAGCGAGGGTGACATCCGGATCCGGGTTATCCGGGAAGCCATCTTTATTGGCATCCTTGAAGGTCGGGAAAATGGAATCGGCATACACTCTGACTGCCTGTGTACCCTTCTTGCCATCTCTTTCATGGTAGGTACCGCTGATGGACATGCCGTGTGCATGATCTGCCAAAACGATAATCAAGGTATCATCGCCATGCTCTTTGGCCCAGTTTTCCGCATATTCGATGGATTTATCAAATTCGATAGTATCGTAAGCCGAACGCTGCCAGTCCATGACATGGAGCTGCTTATCGATGGAAGCACCTTCGATCATTGCGAAGAAGCCATTCGGATTCTTGGAGAGTATATCCAGTGTTTTCTTTGTCATGTTCATCAGGTTCGGCTGGTCCGTGAAGCCCTTCAGCACCTTCGGATTCTTCTCCATTTCACGATCGATGTAAACATTCATCGTGCTGGTATGGAAGAGACCGAGGAGCGGCTTGTCTGTCGGCGCCTTCATGAGGTCGGTAGAGTTATCGACGAAGGTATAGCCCTTGTTTTTGAATTCTTCGATGACATTCACCTGGTCTTTTCTCTTAGAACCGGGTACATCCTTAGGGATGTAGCGAGCCGAGCCGCCGCCCAGGATGACATCTGGTCTATGGTAGTCTTCGAGGTAGTCCTTCGCGAGGAAATCCTGCGCCGCTCTTCTTCTGGTGTGACCGACCATCGCTGCCGGGGTCGCATCGGTGGATTCCGCCTGTGTGACAAGACCGATGGACATGCCGCGGGTACGTTTCAGGATCTCAGAGACATTTTCTACCTTCGGATCATCGAGCGGATCTTTGGTGGAGTCTTCGTAAACGCCCATGGCATTGACAACAGACTTGTGACCTGTTGCATAAGCGGAAGCGGAGTTTGCACTGTCGGTGACGAGGGAGTCATAGCCGGACGTGGTGATGACTGCATTGTGCGCGAGCTTTTCCATCGCGAGCAGGTCATTGTACTTGCCATTCGTCATGCCCTTGGAAAGGATGCGGGCCACTTCACGCGCCTGCAGCGACATGCCGTCGCCGACGAAGAGGATGACATTCTTTGCTTTCTTCTGTGCGACTTCATGCACCACCTGATAGGAAGCAGCCGCCTTGGAAACGCCGAGACTGTCCTTTGCGGAAGCTGCGACTTCCACCTTACCCGGCTTCGCAAAGGTCACGTCATCGATACGGAACGAGGTGACGCCATTACCAAGATCCTTCACTGCCGCTTTCTTGCCGAAGAACTTTTCAGCCGGAACGCCGTTGATCGTCACGTCGACATTCTGAAGGTTTTTCGCATTGGAAACTTCGACATCAAAGTCGAAACGTGCGCCGCTCCAGAATTTTGCGGTATCTACCGGAAGAATGCGAATATCCGATGCCTGTGCCTGAAAGACGCCCCCCAGAATGGCACCGCCGGCCAGAAGACCGAGAACTGCTGCTTTCATGATATGTTTTCTCATTATTTTCTCCTTTACAATCGCAAAGAGAAAGGATGCCTGCCATTGATGCTTTCCTCGCGCCACTGTCACCGCTTCTCTTGCTGTGTTTATAATCACTGTAAGGCATTACTGCAATAAATATGACAGGCTTCTGTATAGAGGAAGAAAAACTTTCATTAAAAAACGCGGTATTTCCATAGAAAAGTTGAAATACCGCCGAGGATCGTAAAGAAAATGTATGAGAGACAGGGAAAGCAACTTCTTCCTCCCGCCCTTTTTCCCCATTTAAATACCCGCACCGGATGGCGGCCGGTGCGGGCTGTATTTTTGGAGTCTTCGGAATGGTCTAGTCATAAGACCATAGGACTATGATCCTATGAGAATGCGGAACGGAACAAGCATATGTTCCTCAGAGATCCACCGTTGACAGTCGGTTTCATTCTGCCGGACCGCAGCCGGCAAGGAGAGATGGGAGCGCAGGATGGAAAATCATACAGGAACACATAAGGAAAGCACTGACCTCATGCGGAAAAGAAGAGCAAGCCTTGGTAAAAGGCGCACGGAAACGCAGATGCACTATGACTTCTACGGCCCCCGACTCTGGTGCCTTGGGAGTCATGTCACGCTGCGAGGCCGCCCTCGTTCTTTCTTTCCTTTGCGTTCTTCCGCACCGGCTAGACAGATTTACCGGAGAGGACAGACAGAGCATCCCAAAGGCCTTCCCTGTGAAGCACGGGAAAACGCTCCCGGATCCTCCGTCTCACAGTCGAAAAATTTCGGAGACGAAGCTCATGAAAGAAAGTCTGCTCATTTCTCAGGCGATCGCTGCCCCCACCCTGCCGATCTACTTTATCGGCGGCAAATGCCCCGGGCTCCTGTTCCACACGCAGAGTTCTTTCGGACAGATTTTCTCATCAAACGATCTGACATGTCTACTTGGTTCTATTATACACCATTTTTCACTTGAAAAAGTGAACAATTTGACCTGCATGACAAAAGCCCCGCCGCCGCGGGACTTTTCTGGCTATCGAAAATTTCTTGAGATGCTTATGAGAAACGAGGTTGCGTGCCGTCCCATTGACCGCAGACGAAAGAGGGGGCAGGTTCTATGGGTTCAACGGAGGCGGTGCCAGATCCTTCGACTCAGTTCTCACTGTTCCGCCTTTACATTATCGAACATCCGACATTTCACTCCGCTCAGGATGACGAAATGCGCCACGAAGCATAAATAATGGCGATGCCATGAGCTGGCATGCCAGTCACTAGTCACTTGCGACACCTAATCCCTAGCCACTAATCCCTAACTACTCATCCCTGCTTTCAAACTTTTTGGGCTATCCTTTTCCCGTATCGTCATCCCGAGCGCAGCCGAGGGATCTTTCTTGCACTGCGGTCAGTATCACATAGGCACTGGCAGGGAAACGGCGTCTTGGTGCCACGTATTTCTGCGTTCACACATGCATCGTTTATCGGTCTGCAAGGAAGATTTCTCGCTTCGCTCGAAATGACGATACGAGAGTCCCCCTAGTATTGCGTTTTCTAAACAACTGGCATTTAAGTCAACATCCAAATCAAGTTAGGAGTGAGGAGTGAGGAGTGAAGGTACGGCGCATAAAATGAGGAAGCGCCGCGGAGGTTTGAAAACTAGCGGCTTTCTCGTATCGCAAACCTAATCCCTAGCTACCAGTCACTAGTCTTTAGTCCCCAGCCACTACTCGTTTTGTTCCGCGAGTGCCTTCACGAGATGATATACCTCCGCAAAGGGCAGATGGTTTTTTTCTGCGATGGCCTTCACCGATTCATACTCGGGGTAAAAGCGTCTCTCCCCGGGGAGGGCGACTTCCTTCACCTCCGCGATGCCGAAGGGCGTTTCCACCTGCTTCTGGTTGCGGTGAAGGATGGAGCGCATGACGCTCGGAAATTCGCGGATACCGATGGTCGTCGTTTCTTTGAAGATGATGTCTTCAAGCTCTTCCATCCTGCTCTTCTTGCAGATCACGGTGAGCTCCCACGCGGGACGGTTCTTCTTCATGTAGACCGGGCTGTAATGGACATCGAGCGCGCCGGCCTGCATGAGGCGGTCGATGGTATAGCCGAGCGCTTCGCCGGTGCTGTCGTCGATGTCGGTCTCGAGCTTCACGATCTCATCCTTGCCCTCTTCCATGGCATTCCCTTCGATGAGGTATGCGCGAAGGATATTCGTGCGCTCGGTGTAGGCTCTCTTGCCTGCGCCAAGGCCTGTACGCACGATGCGGAAGGCTTTCGGCAGCTGGTGCGTCGTGCAGATGGCCGCCGCGATGGCTGCGCCGGTCGGCGTGACGTATTCCCCCTTCGCCTCCATGATGGTGAGCGGCATATCGTAGGCTTCGATGATATTCATGGTCGCCGGGACGGGGACGGGCAGCACGCCGTGCTGGCAGCGGACGGTGCCTCTGCCCTCGGTGAGACAGGGGATGATGACATCCGTAATCCCCAGGCTGTCAAAGGTGACCGCCGCGGCAATGATGTCTACAATGGAGTCGATGGCACCGACTTCATGGAAATGCACCTCTTCCAGCGGCATGTGATGAGCGAGAGACTCTGCTTCCGCTACGATGTGGAACATCTTGCCCGCCAGTGCTTTCGCCGAGTCTGTCATATCTGTCGCGTCGATGATGCCCAGGATCTCTGCCAGATGGCGTCCGTGGTGGTGGTGATGCTCATGATCATGGTGATGATGAGGCTCTTCGCCTCCGTGTCCGTGACAATGATGCGCCTCTTCCTCATGGCAGTGGCAATGATGCGCTTTCTCGTCCTCATGGCAATGGCAATGATGTGCTTCCTCTTCCTCGTGTCCATGGCAATGAGGCGCTTCCTCGTCCTCATGGCAATGACAGTGATGTGCTTCCTCGTCCTCATGGCAATGGCAATGATGCGCTTCCTCGTCCTCGCATCCATGGCAATGATGCGCTTCCTCCTGCGGAGCTGCCGAGCTGACCGGTGCCGGGCCATAGAGGTAGGCCATATCATGGTCATGATTCTCATGGGCTGCATCCAGAATGACATTGAAATCACAGCACGCAATGCCGGATTTCTTGACGCTGGAGATCTCCACCATGAAACCGTCCGCGGGGATGGAATTCAGCGCGCGTTCCAGCGCCTCCGGGTCTGCGCCGAGGTCGATCATCGCTGCGACGAACATATCTCCGCTGATGCCGGAGGAAGTTTCAAGGTATAATGTTTTTCCCATATGGTTTCTCCTTGTTGGTTGTTGATTATTGGTTGGAATCAGGAGTGACTGGTAACTGGATTCTAGTAGCTAGTGGCTAGGGATTAGGAGCTTCGAGTGACTGGTGACTTGAATACGACTTTCGGGCATCGCCCCGTTTCGTCATCCTGAGCGGCGAGAAACGTCGTATGTGAGAGTACGAATGCCAGAACAGCTGCGACCTGAGCCCTCGATCTCGGCGAAGCCGCCACCTTCATTCCTCATTCCTAATTATGGCACGTAATCATAACAAGAAATATGGCGATATGGTTACTTTCAAATCCGTCCCATTTCCGCCAATCGGTTGATCTGTGTCGCGACATAGCCGGCGCCGAAGCCATTGTCGATATTGACCGTGACGATGCCGTTCGCGCAGGAATTGATCATCGTCAAGAGCGCCGAAAGGCCGTGGAAGCTGGCGCCGTAGCCCACCGACGTCGGCACCGCGATGACGGGATTCTTCACAAGCCCGCCGATGACCGAGGCGAGCGCCCCTTCCATGCCTGCCACCGCGATGACACAGTTCGCACGGCGCACGATCGCCTCCTTCGAAAGGATGCGGTGGATGCCGCTGACGCCCACATCATAGACACGTTCGACATGCGTCCCGAAGTACTCTGCCGTCTGTGCCGCTTCCTCTGCGACGGAAATATCTGCCGTGCCGCCCGTGCAGATGGCCACGCAGCCGATGTGCTCCTTCTCCTTTTCCAGCTTCAGGATATGCGACACCGGGTCATAGGAGATCTCCGGCAGGAATTCCTTCACGATCTCATACTGGTGGGGAGAGGCGCGGGTGCCGAAGACTTCCCCCTCCACCTCATAGAGCCTTCGGAAGATCTGTCCGATGAATTCGTCAGATTTCCCTTGGCAGTAGATCACTTCTGCAAAGCCGGAACGCTTCTTCCGATCCGTATCGAGCTTGGCAAATCCCATTTCCTCATAGGATCGCTCCGCCGGATTCTCACGGATGAGCGCCTCTGCCGCAGAGAGCGACAGCGCGCCGGACTTCACTTGGGTCAATATTTCTTGAATACTCATATATGTGTCCTTTGGTTGATTGGTTGTTGGTTTAGGTTCAAAGTTCAGGGTTAGTCCACGGAGCGTGCTGCCCTTTGATTGCGTTTGAAAGTTTCGCTTGAATGAGAAATTAGAAATGAGAAATGCGAAATGGTGGTGCGGCGCATAAAAATAAGGAAGCGCCACGGAGTATAAATAGTGGCGATGCCCGAAAGTAATATTCAAGTCACCAGTCACTAGTTACTCGAGGCTCCTAATCCCTAGTCACTAGTCACTAATCACTAGCCACCAGTCCCTATTTCCCATCCATTGATCCCGAGCGGAACCCTTCCAGGTCCATGGTCACGTAGCGAAAGCCCAGCGCATGAAGGCGCGCGATGACTGCCTCTCGATTTGCCACGAGCTTTGGGAGCTGTGCGGGGAGCACCTCGATGCGGGCGATATCTCCATGGCAGCGCACGCGAAACTGCGTAAAGCCCAGATCAAAAAGCAGCTGCTCCGCCGCTTCGACCGCGCGGAGCTTCTCCTCCGTGATCCTCGTGCCATAGGGGAAACGTGTCGCCAGGCACGCAAAGGATGGCTTATTCCATGTGGGAAGTCCTTCCTTCTCCGACAGGAGGCGGATCTCCTCCTTCGTGAGCGCCGCCTCCTTCAAAGGGCTCACGACACCCAGCTCGGCAAGCGCTTTCAGCCCGGGGCGATAGCCCTTCGTATCACTGAAATTTGTCCCGTCGATGATATAAGCGATCTGATGCTCCTTCGCCAGCTCGCCAAGAGACGAGAAGAGATAGGTCTTGCACCAGTAGCAGCGATCCTTCGGATTGTCAGCAAAGCCCGGCGCAGCGAACTGGTCCCTTTCCACGATCACCTGCCGGATGCCGCGGGACGTGCAGAAATTCTTCGCCTCTTCGATCTCACGCGCGGGGACGGAATTGAGCTTCATCGTCACCGCGACAGCCTTATCGCCGAGCACCTTGCAGGCCTCATAGAGAAGAAAGGTCGAGTCCACACCGCCGGAAAAAGCGACGGCGGCCGAGCCAAGTGTTTTCAAATGTGCTTCAAGCGTTTTCTGCTTAAGAAGAATGCTTTCATGGATCATAGGAGAGTCTCCTTTGTTAGGGTTTAAGGTGCAGGGTTCAGGGTTAGCCCGTGGGACGTGCTGCCCTTTGATGGTGGGTGAAAGCCTCGCGCGCTCTCTAGTTAGGAGTTAGGAGTGGTGGTGCGGCACATAAAAATAGGGAAGCGCCGCGAGTATATATGGGGCGATACCCGAAGGTAGTATTTAAATCACTAGTCACTAGCCACTAATCCCTAGCCACTAGTCCCTAGCTACTAGTCCCTAGCTACTAGAATCCAGTCACCCGAAAATATACTTCTTTCGCGTCTTGAAAAGCAAGACAAAAAGTCCGACGGCCGTGACGAACCAGCTCAGCGGATACACCGTCATAAGGCAGTCAAAGCTGGGGATGGCAGGAAATACGGCCCACATGTACAGGATACGGAAACCGCAGATCCCGACGATCGTGATGAGCGCCGGAGAAAGTGAATTGCCAAAGCCACGGAGATAGGCGGAGATCATTTCGATGGCCAGATTCAAAGGCTCCGCCAGAATGATATAGCCCATGCGGGTGACGCCATAGCTGATGACCATCACATCGCTGGTAAAAAGCGCAAGCAGTGATGGCGAAAAATACAGGATGGGCGCTCCGATGATGACGCAGACGACCAGATTCTGCAAGGTGGTGATGACCCCGACGCGGCGGCAGCGCGCCATGTCGCCGGCCCCGTAGTTCTGCCCGACGAATGTCGTACATGCCTGCCCGAACGCATTGACAAAGATATAGCAAAGAATATCCAGATTGAACGCCGCCGCCGTTGCCGCCATGACATCCGCGCCAAGGCTGTTGATCGCCGACTGGATCACGATGTTCGACAAACAGAAGACCGCCGCCTGCAACCCGGCCGGTGTGCCGATGCGAAGGATCTCCCGTAAAATATACAGATCAAAGAACGATGCCCTGCATTCCAGATGGATCACATGCGTGCTGCGAAGCAGGATCGTCACCAGCATGGCGGAAGAAAGAAGCGTCGCACATGTCGTAGAGATCGCCACAGCTGCCACGCCCTGATGAAAAAACGCCACCAGCGTGTAGCTGATGATGACCTTGATGACCCCTGCCACCGCCAGACAGAAGAGGGGCGTCTTCGTATCTCCCTGACTTCGGAAAATGGCAGACGCAAAATTATAGACCAGGATCCCCGGCAGAGCCAGGAAAAAAATGCGCAGATACTCTGCGGAGAGCGGCATGAGCGCATCCGGCACCTGAAGCAGCGAGAGCAGCGGCTCTGCGACAGCTTCGCTCAGACAGGTCATCACGATTCCTGCGGCAAGCGCAAAGGCAAGCGTCGAAAAGACCGCCCGATGGATCCCCTCCCGATTTTTCTTCCCTGTCATTTGGGAAATCACGACATTTGCCCCGATCGAAATGCCGATGAAAAATGTCACGATGAAACCGATGATGGGCGTATTGCTCCCGACAGCCGCCATCGCTTCCTTCCCGACAAACTGCCCCATGATGATGGTGTCGATGGTATTGAACACCTGCTGCAGCATGCCCGTCAGTGCCAGAAGCAGCGCAAAACGGATCGTTTTCCTTCCGATCGGTCCATGCGTCATATCTATTTTTTTCATATATACCTCTTACCCGGCAGGCGAAGGACAGCGATCGGGGAAAAGGGAAATCATCTCTGCGTCCCGAAGCCGCTGGATGGCCTGCTACATATATTTCTTATTATATCATTCCTGACAACCTGCCTTGCAAGCGCAGTGCCTCTTGCCAAGACCGGCCATTGGCTCTATGATATAGAGGAACCGTCATTTATGCACATGCCTTCTGGCTATCGAAAGGCATGCCTAAATAGTGACCAGTGACTGGATTCTAGTAGCTAGGGACTAGTGGCTAGGGATTAGGAATGGCAGGTGACTAGTGGCTTGGAGACATCCGACTCCCGTATCGTCATTTCGAGCGAAGCCCTCAAACCTTTGTCATTCGCATGCAAGTGGTCGATGTCAGGAACCCCCAAACGGGAAGCCTGTTATTTCAATAACCTTCGGGCATCGCCCCGTTTACAAAAATCGACGCGAAGCGTCGCTCCGCCTAAGCCTTCCCCCGCATGGGGAAGGCTGACGATACGAGAATCGCATTGTCTAAAATGGCGGCGAAGCCGCCACCACAATCCTGAAGTTTGGAAGGCAGGAATGAGTGGCTAGGGATTAGGAGCCGCGAGTGACTAGTGACTGGTGACTAGTGGCTTGAATACTACTTTCGGGCATCGCCCCATATATACTCGCGGCGCTTCCATATTTTTATGTGCCGCACCACCACTCCTAACTCCTCACTCCTCACTCCTCACTAGAGAGCGCGCGAGGCTTTCACCCACAATCAAAGGGCAGCACGTCCCACGGGCTAACCCTGAACCCTGAACCCTTGTCCCTTTATTGATTTCCTCTAAGGAGGCATCGCTTATGGATCTATTCGGACACGAAGACCCGGAAGAATATATCGTCCGCCGCAGGCAGGAGATGGCGCGCCCCGCCGGCTTTCCCACGCACGAAGCGCTGAAGGAAGCCATCACCTCCTGCAGCCGCTGCCCGCTTCGCCGCGAAGGCGGTCTTGGCCCCGTGCTCTCCACCGGCCCTGCGGATGCCCCGCTCATGATCGTCGGCGAAGGCCCCGGGGGTGTCGAGGATGACTACGGCGGCCCTCTGATCGGTCCCTCCGGGCAGCTGCTGGACAAGGCGCTCGCCTCCGTCGGCATCACCCGCGACCATGTCTACGTGACAAACATCGTAAAATGCCGTCCGCGCGGCAACCGCACTCCCACCATGGACGAAGGGCATTTCTGCGGAAGCATCTGGCTTTTGCAAGAGATCGCACTCGCACGCCCTGCCGTCATCATCGGTCTTGGCAAAGTCGCACTCCGCTTCTTTCTGGGCCGCGAAGCCGGTATCATCCGCTCCCGCGGTCACTGGATCGATTTCCATGGCATCCCCGTCATGCCGACCTTCCATCCCGCTTACCTTCTCCGCCAGAGCGGCCGCGCACTGGTCGATGCGAAATGGCAGGTCTACTACGACCTCAAAGCCGCCAAGGAACGCGCCGCCGCCCTCCGTCCTGACTGGGTATGGCAAAGCGACACCCCGCCAAACCTTTTGGAAGAGCTTGCCGCGGAGCGCGCGAAACGGCACTCCCATGGGTGATTTCCTCCCCGATCCCCATAACTTCTGTAAGAAAGGACCCTTATGCATACACTCTTGACCATCCTCATCGGCCTTGCCATCGCTGGCTGGTTCCTCTACTGCCTCTACCGCATGCTGTGCGGCGCGCGCGGCAGGGACTGCGCCAGCTGTCACCTCGCCGGCGGCTTCGACTACAAAAGCACCGCGCCTGTCAAGCCCGCTGACATGAAGCGCAAAGAGATCGTCACTGACACCGGTCATCTCATCATCGTCGACGAAGAAGCGGCGAAGAGACGCCGCGAACGGATCCGGAAGATGATGGAGCAGCCAAAGGATGAGAAACGCAGCTGATAGAAGACGATACGGAAAAGCGGCACACTCCCTCCTTCCCATGGAAGGAGGTGCCCCGAAGGGGC
>ULRS01051527.1_pt1 | contig 12275 bp, 16 predicted proteins | sample 1955671 | NCBI WGS metagenome assembly ULRS01 (sample SAMEA4835689, study PRJEB28245) | human gut metagenome | biome: gut microbiome; material: fecal sample | place: Denmark | collected 2008
GGAAGGAGGTGCCCCGAAGGGGCGGAGGTTGGATGGGGATGGCGAGATGAAAGATCAGAGGGGAGATCGTTTCAGTTGCGCCGTTTGCGGCAGTACCCGAATACCGCACAGCAGATTCTTTCCTGGCATTGTCCAAAGCGCGGGAAAGAGGAATCTGCCCGGCGCTTCGCCTGGCCTTTGATTTCTCCAAAAATCCTTATAAAATCCTTGCAATGGATCCCCTGCTATGCTACAATACTACCAACGCTGGGATGGCCCGGCTTTTTTAAGTGCGAATTTTCTACTTGCACAGACAGCGTGATTTGTGATATACTTATCAAGCATGTTAATTGGCCGTCGGCCGAAGAAAGATGGAATGAGGTGTAAATAATGCGTGAAGGAATTACTCTTGCATGCACAGAATGCAAGCGCCGCAATTATCGTACGAACAAGAACAAAAAGACCACTACTGAACGTGTAGAACTGATGAAATACTGCAAATGGTGCCATAAACACACCCTTCATAAAGAAACCAAATAATTTTTTCTGATTGAACTGGGGTGCGAGCATGGCCAAGGCGAAGCGTAAAACAACAGCTACTAGAACGGAAAAAGCACAGGAAGCAAGCAGCGCATGGAGCCGTTTCTTCAAGGAAACAAAGATGGAAATGAAAAAGGTCATCTGGCCGACAAAGAACCAGATGCTGAACTATACCATCGCGACCATCGTGTCTGTCATCCTCGTATCTTTCCTGATCGTGGCAGTAGACTTCGTATTCGCTGGTCTCTCCAAGTTATTAGTCACTGCGGTAGGCTGAGAGGAGGAGAGCTATGTCTGATATCGAAGCTGAAAACAAAAACTTAAAAGAAGAACAGAGCGAAGTCAGTGCACCGACCGAGATCGGCGCTCCGAGCGTTGGCTCCAAAGATATCCGCTGGTATGTCATCCATACCTACTCCGGCTATGAAAATAAAGTCAAGGATACCCTGACCCGCAAAGTTCATTCCATGGGCATGGATGATACGATCCTCGAGATCCTGCTCCCTCTTCAGGATGAAGAAGAAGAAAAAGATGGGAAGACAAGAGTGGTTGCTCACAAAGTGTTCCCCGGCTACCTTCTGATCAAGATGGAAGTCAATGACAGAAGCTGGTATGTCGTCAGAAATACCCCTGGCGTCACCGGATTCGTCGGGACGACCACGAAGCCGATCCCGCTTTCTGACGAAGAAGCAGACCGCATCATTCATGGCATGAATACAAAGAAAGCAGCAGCCGTCGACGTCAAAGCCGGCGATCGCGTCCGTATCACCAAGGGTGTATTCGAAGACCGCACTGCTGTCGTACTCGAAGTCGCTGAGGACAAGACCAAGATCAAGGCTGATATCAGCAATTTCGGAACCACCACTACGATTGAACTGGAAGCCGGTTCTTTTGAACCACTTCCGTGATTCAATATACAGTGGGACTGCCTCGAACTAGGCTCGTCCCACGGTGGGAGGGCCCGTTACAGCCCGTAAGTACCACATTCCAACAAGGACAAGGAGGTGTAACATTATGGCAAAGAAAATCTCTAAAGTTGTTAAACTGCAGGTCGCAGCTGGCAAAGCTACCCCAGCACCGCCAGTAGGCCCGGCCCTCGGCCAGGCAGGCGTCAACATCATGGCCTTCGTTAAAGATTTCAACGATCGCACTGCAAAGCAGGTAGGCCTGATCATCCCTGTAGAAATTACCGTTTTTGAAGATAGAAGCTTTACATTTATTTGTAAAACTCCGCCGGCAGCTGTTCTTCTGAAGAAAGCAGCCGGACTCGAAAAGGCTTCTGGTGAACCGAACAAGAACAAAGTCGGCAAAGTCACCAAAGCACAGGTCAAGGAAATCGCTGAAACAAAGATGCCAGACCTGAACGCTAACACTGTAGAAGCAGCTATGCGCCTGATCGAAGGCACAGCTCGTTCTATGGGCATCGAAGTTGTAGACTAAGACTGACCCATTCGTGGCAGGGTAGAACCCCAAAGACCACATAGGAGGAAACAATGGCAAAACTGACAAAGAAACAGAAAGCCGCAGCAGCCATCGTTGACAGTCATAAGCTCTATGACATCGACGAAGCTGTAAAGCTTGTGAAAGAAGCAGCATCCGCAAAGTTCGATGAAACTGTAGAAGTTGCTTTCAACCTGAATATCAACCCGAAATACGCTGATCAGCAGCTCCGCGGCGCTACCGTACTTCCTGCAGGCACCGGCAAATCCAAGAAGGTTCTCGTATTTGCTAAAGACCACAAGGAAGACGAAGCAAAAGCAGCAGGCGCTGACTACGTAGGCGGAAAAGAACTGGCCGACAAGATCATGCAGGGCTGGATGGACTTTGACGTCGTTGTAGCTACACCGGACATGATGGCTGTCGTAGGTCGTCTGGGCCGTGTACTCGGACCGAAAGGCCTCATGCCAAACCCGAAGGTCGGCACCGTCACCATGGATGTGACCAAGGCTGTCAACGAGATCAAAGGCGGCAAGGTACAGTATCGTACAGATAAAGCCGGCAACGTCCAGGTCATCATCGGCAAAGTATCCTTTGACGAAGACAAACTGAAACAGAACCTGCTCGCTATCTACAATACCATCCTCAAAGCTCGTCCTTCCACTGTAAAGGGCGTCTACATGAAGAGCCTCACCATCAGCTCCACCATGGGCCGCGGCATCCACCTCGACCTCACCAAAGTGGTAGCAGCAAAAGCATAATTTTACCTATTTACACTTAGCTTAAGACCGGCGGTAAGACATTTTAAAGGGCGTAGCCCGCCTCCCGAGGCTGAGTACTGCAAAGCCAGTACACGACCTCGCGGAATGCGAGGTCGTTTTAGCTAACGTGATAAATAATAAAATCCCATAGCAGAGGAGGTGTACTATGAGCGAAGAAAAGTATGAAGTTAGAATTCGTCCGGAAAAAGAAGCCATCGTTGCAGAAATGAAAGAAAAGCTGGCTTCCCAGGGCGTAGTTCTGGTATCCTTCAACAAACTGGACGTAAAGAATGCGACACTTCTCCGTCGTAAATTCCTTGCACACGGTGTTGAATACAAGGTTATCAAAAACACACTGACCCGCATCGCAGCTGACGAACTCGGTCTTGAAGGCCTTGATGATCTGCTCGCTGGCCCGAATGGTCTTGCAACCTGCAAAGACGATCCGGTCGCACCGGCAGCAGCTCTGAAAGAATTCTTCAAAGAAACCAAGAGCGAAGCTATCGTTGTCAAAGCTGGCGTCCTCGACGGCAAAGTCATCGACGCAAAAGCTGTTCAGGCACTGGCAGACCTGCCGTCCAAAGAACAGCTGCTGGGTATGGTCGCAGCGACCCTGCTGGCTCCGATCACCGGACTGGCACGTGCCCTCAACGGCAACATCCAGAACCTCGCATATGCTCTCGAAGCACTGCGTAAACAGAAAGAATCTGCGTAAGATCTACGCATAAAACTATTCCATGGAGGAAACAAAAATGACTAACGAAGAAATCCTTAATGCCATTGCAGAAATGTCTGTACTCGAACTGTCCGAACTCGTAAAAGCTATCGAAGATAAATTCGGCGTATCCGCAGCAGCTCCTGTAGCTGTAGCAGCAGCAGCAGCTCCGGCAGCAGCAGCTGAAGAAGAAAAATCTGAATTCGACGTTATCCTCAAAGACGTTGGCGCTCAGAAGATCCAGGTCATCAAAGCCGTTCGTGAAATCACCGGCCTCGGCCTGAAAGACGCTAAAGCACTCGTTGACGGCGCTCCGAAAGAAGTAAAGACTGGCGTTGCTAAAGCTGAAGCTGAAGAAATGAAGAAGAAACTCGAAGCAGCTGGCGCTACCGTAGAAATGAAATAATTGCGGCTAAGCTAAAAGCCCCTGAAGATCGGACTCCGTGTGGAGTCCGATCTTTTTTATTTTCTGAAAGCAGCCCGTGAAAATGGGAATGTCTTCTGCGTCCAAGCCTTGCAATGAAAATGCGTGCATGAATGGGCGCGGGGCGTTACAATACATAGATAGGAAAGGTATGCGCAGATGGTTGGAGCGTTTCCTTCATTCCCTGAGATGTCAGAGGTGCTTTCGAAGGAGAAGATGTATGGATAAGCAAGGATTTTCGGTCAGTGAGGTCAATCAGTACCTGAAGCAGCTGCTGGAGTCGCAGAGCGATCTGCATCATATTCCGGTGATGGGAGAGGTATCGAATTTCAAGCGGTATGCATCGGGGCATTGCTATTTTACGCTGAAGGATGAGAAGTCGGCGCTGAAGTGCGTCATGTTCAAGAGCAGTGCGGTGCGGCTGTCTTTCACTCCGCGTAATGGGGAGAAGGTCGTGGCTCTCGGCTCGATCTCGGTCTATGAAAGGGACGGGGTGTACCAGCTCTATGTGAGTGCGATGCGCCGGCAGGGGATCGGGGATCTGATGCAGGCGTATGAGGCGCTGAAGGAGAAGCTCACGAAGGAAGGGCTTTTTGATGACTCTCGGAAGAAGCCGCTGCCTCGTCTGCCGCGGGCGATCGGGATCATCACGTCGCCTTCAGGGGCGGCGGTGCATGATATCATCACGGTGTCGCGGCGGCGGAACAAGGGCGTGAAGCTCATCCTGTATCCGGCGTCCGTGCAGGGGGAGGAGGCTGCAGGGGAGATCGTGCATGCGATCGATTTCTTTCAGCGAAATCACTTGGCAGATCTTCTGATCGTGGGGCGCGGCGGCGGCTCGATCGAGGATCTGTGGGCCTTCAATGAGGAGCCGGTGGTGCGCGCCATCGCGGCATCGGAGATCCCGATCATCAGCGCTGTGGGGCATGAGACGGATTTCACATTATCGGACTTTGCGGCAGATGCGCGGGCGGCGACGCCTTCGCAGGCTGCGGAGTTTGCGGTCATCGATGTGGCGGCGTATAGAAATGGCATCGCCTTTTATTTGGACAAGGCGGCAAAGCTGCTGGAAAAAAAGATCCATGAGAATGCACAGCTGGCAGACAGTCTGCAGCAGGAGCTCGCGCAGGCGATGGAGGCGGAGCTGGATGCGAAGAAGCACAGGCTCTCGCTCATGGCGGCGAAGCTCTCGGCACTGAGCCCGCTGACGGTGCTTTCCCGCGGATACACCATCACGACCGCAGCGGGGCATAGAGCCGTGCAATGCGTATCGGATGTATCAGTGGGAGACACGATCAGGACGACTGTGGCGGATGGGACGATCTCCTCCGTCGTATCAGGGATAAAAAAAGAAAGGGTGTAGGTCATGGAAACGGAGAAAATGTCATTCGAAGAGGGGCTGCAGAGCTTGAAGGAGCAGGTCGCAATGCTGGAAAAGGGAAATCTTCCGCTGGATGAGGCACTGAAGGTTTTCCGCGATGCCGTCGACGTCGGACGCTTCTGCAATAAAAAGCTGGAGATGGCAGAGACGGAAGTGCAGAAGATCGTGGAGGATGCCGATGGCTTCACGCTCGAGGATTTCGAGGAGAAATAGAGAGTCTATGGGGATACCTCTTTGCCCGGAGTGAGGAAAACACAAGGCTGCGATATGGGGATACCGCTATTCCCGACACAAAGCCTTCCCCGCGTGGGGAAGGTGGCGAGCGGAGCGAGCCGGATAGGGTTCTAGCGGTATGAAAAAGAGCGGGGAGAGATCGTCTCAAGTACGCCGTTTGCGAGAGCACCCTATCCACCGCTGCGTGGTCCCCCTTCCACAATGGGGAAGGCTGCGATATGAGAATGCTGCTTTTCTCGCATTGTCAGAGCGAATATACGCATATGTGGAAAAACAATATCGACGGACAAAGCCTTCCCCGCGTGGGGCGAGCCGGATAGGGGTCTAGCGGGATGAAAAAGAGCGGGGAGATCGTCTCAAGTACGTCGTTTGCGAAAGCACCCTATCCACCGCTATTCCCGACACAAAGCCTTCCCCTAGGGAAGGCTGACGATACGAGGATCGCATCAGCTCATAAGGCCTTCAGGCATCGCGCCCCCCATACATTCGCGGCGAAGCCGCCACCTTCATTCCCCTGCCTTATTTGAGCAGAGCTTTCATCGGTCACCAAGGGACAGCACGCCCTATGAGCGATTCCTCGAACCCATTTTCAGATATAAAGGAGAAAAATCTATGCGTATAGCTATTTCCGCGCCGATCAAGAAGGATTTCCAGAAAGAAGCCGAAGCGCTCTTTCCGGACTGCCAGATTTCGTGGATGGAAGAAATGGGAGAAGAGGAGCGGCTTCATGCCATCCGCACCGCCGATGTCGTACTCACGCACAATATCGTGGGTGACCTCACCAAAGAAGAGCAGCTGCTGCTGGGGCATCCGCGTATGGTACAGACGACGCGGACGGGAGTCGACCATCTGTCTATGGCAGAACTTCCGTCAGACATGAAGCTCTATTGCAATGCCGGCGGCTGGGCGCGCGGCATCGCGGAGTCGACGGTGGGGATGATCATCGCGCTGAACCGCTGCCTGAGAGAGCAGCTCCGTGACTTGCAGCAGGGCGAATTTCATATCCTTGGCTACCACCAGAAGAGCCTTGCCGAGCAGACCGTGCTGATCGCGGGCTTTGGCGGGATCGGGGAAGCTGTGGCTCGCGTTCTCCAGCCCTTCGGCTGCCGCCTGACCGCAGTGTCAAGGCATCAGCCGCAATCGCCCTTGCTTCAGGCGGCCTATACGATGAAGGACTTCGATCACGCGCTCGCTGCGGCAGATGTGCTGGTGCTCGCACTCCCTCACTCAAAGGAGACTGACCGTCTCATCGATGCGCGCCGTTTGTCCCTGATGAAGAAGGACGCCATGATCGTCGACGTGTCCCGTGCGGGTCTGATCGACCATGAGGCACTGCTCGACCATGTCAGAGATCATCCGGATTTCCACGTCGCGATGGATGTCTGGTGGGGCGAGCATGACCAGTACCCGAAAGACGGCGACCCGATCCTCCGCTATCCGAATGTGATCGGCAGTGCGCACAATGCAGAGATGAACAGCCGCTGCAATGAAGAAGCGATCCGAAATTCACTCCTCAATATCCGCGCTTTCCTCGATGGCAGGCCGGTCAAAGGCTATATCCGCAAAGAAGAATACCTCTGGCAGGGCGGTCTTGCCCTCGGTGGCGATGCGGAAGGACATTAGAAAATGAATGCAGCGGATTTCCGCCGGAAAATGCATGATAATCAAAGAGGCGCAGGATGCTTCCTGCGCCTCTTTGGCTTGCCCTCGTAAGGGCAATGCTGGTTGTGGATGATGGCACAAGGATAACACAGCTTTCCCTGCATGGGGAAGGCAAAGAGGAGGCGGCTTCGCCGCAAAAAAGGAAGCCAACCCCGCCTCGCTGCGCTCGGCAGCCCCTTCCAAAGGAAGGGGCTCGCGTGGACACTACCTTCTTCCTATGGAAGGAGGTGCCTCGAAGGGGTGGAGGTTGGATGGGGAAGCGGTATCCCCGAAACAAAGCCTTCCCCGCGCGGGGAAGGTGGCGAGTGAAGCGAGCCGGATAGGGTTCTAGCGGTATGAAAGATAAGTGGGGAAATGCGTCTCAAGTGCGTCGTTTACGAGAGCACCCTATCCACCGCCCAAAAAGGAAGCCAACCCCGCCTCGCTGCGCTCGGCAGCCCCTTCCAAGGGAAGGGGCTCGCGTGGACACTCCCTCCTTCCTATGGAAGGAGGTGCCCCGAAGGGGCGGAGGATGGATGGGGAAGCGGTATGAAAGATAAGTGGGGAAATGCGTCTCAAGTCGACGATATACGAGAGTACCCTATCCACCGCTGCGCGGTCCCCCTTCCGCAATGGGGAAGGCTGCGAAACGAGAATGCCGCTATCCCCAAAACAAAGCCTTCCCCGCGGGAGACGGGGCGCGGTATTCATTTCTCATTCACAAATTTCCATCTATCCATGATATAATAAAGTGTATTATGGAGGAATTATATATGAACGAAGCTACACAGAAAAATACAGCTCTCACTCTGCCGCTCGCAGCAATGAGAGATATTGCTATTTATCCCAAAATGACGGTCAGTGTCGACATTGGTCGTGATGCATCCGTCGCTGCCGTACGTCTTGCGATGCGCCGTGACCGCTACCTTGTCTGCGTGATGCAGAAGGATGGGAAGAAAGAAGACATCGACCTTTCGAACCTGTACGAATACGGCACGGTGGTGAAAGTGAACCAGATGCTTCAGCTGCCCGGCGGTCTCGTTCGCATTCTGGTGGAAGGCGTCTCCCGTGTGCATGTGGTGCATGCGGAGATGAAAGAGACCTGCATCTCTGCAGAAGTAGACGATGCAGAGGAATACACCGAAGATCCCCTCAAGGCCGAGGCGTATCGCCGTCTGCTCATCAAGAATTTCTTTGAATGGATGAGAAATACAGGCAAGGGGATACAGGAAGACCAGATGAACCAGCTGAAACAGATCGATGATCCCGGCGAGACCGCTGATTTCATCTCCTCGCAGCTCCTCCTTGCGCCGAAGAAGCGGCAGGAGATCTTAGAGACATTAGGCGTCATCGAACGACTGAAGATCGTCAGCGAGTGCGTGGATCGTGAAGTTGCCATTGGAGAGCTGGAAAGCGACATCAATCAGGAAGTCAGAAAGCGGATGGACAAGGAGCAGCAGGACTATTTCCTGCGCACGAAAGTGAAGACCATCCAAGACCGCTTGGGCGACACCGTAAGTCAGCAGAAGGAAGCGGAAGAATACCGTGAGAAGCTGAAAGCCTCTGCCATCCCCGAAGAAGAGAAGGGAAAGCTCGAGAAGGAAATCGACCACCTCGCCTCGATGCCGCCGATGATGGCGGAAACTGCCGTCGCCAGGAACTATCTGGACTGGGTCTTTGACTTGCCATGGGGCAAGGAAAGCGAAGACATCCTCGACCTTTCGCATGCGAAGGAGATCCTTGACGAAGACCATTACGGCCTGACCAAGATCAAAGAACGCATCCTCGAATACCTCGCCGTCCGTGTACTCGCTCCCGATGCCAAAGCGCCGATCATCTGCTTTGTAGGGCCGCCAGGTGTCGGCAAGACATCACTCGCACAGTCCATCGCACGCTCCATGGGCAGGAAATTTGCCCGCATCGCCTTAGGCGGCGTCCATGATGAAGCGGAGATCCGCGGACATCGCCGCACCTACATCGCAGCGATGCCCGGACGATTCATCGAAGCCATCAACCAGGCACAGACGAAGAATCCACTCATTCTCCTCGACGAGATCGACAAAGTCTCCTCTGACTTCCGCGGCGACCCTGCCTCGGCCCTCTTAGAAGCTCTCGATCCTGAGCAGAACAAAACCTTCCACGACAACTACATCGACATTTCTTTCGACTTCTCGAAAGTCTTCTTCCTCGCGACAGCGAACTCCGTCGCCACCATTCCACCGGCTCTCTTAGACCGCATGGAACTCATCGAGCTCTCCGGCTACACCGAAGAAGAAAAGCTGGAGATCGCAAAGAAATACCTCGTGCCCCGCCAGAGAGAAAGAAACGGTCTCAAAGCGAAAGACATCAATTTCACTCCGGCCCTTCTCCGCCGCGTCATCCGGAGCTACACCAGAGAAGCCGGCGTCCGCAATCTTGAACGCACCATCGGCGCTCTCTGCCGCAAAGTCGGTAAAAAAATCGTTCTTGCCGATGACAGCCTGCCGACACTGACCGCCAAGACCATAGAAAAATATCTTGGCCCCGTGAAGTACATGCCCATGTCCGAAGAACACAGCGATATGGTCGGCCGCGTGAACGGTCTCGCATGGACCGCCGTCGGCGGTGAAGTCCTCGACACCGAAGCCGTCACCATCAAAGGCAAGGGTCACCTCATCCTGACCGGACAGCTCGGTGACGTCATGAAAGAATCTGCCGAGACCGCCTATACCTACATCCGAAGCCGCGCCAAAGCGCTCGGGCTCGCCGAAGACTTCTATGAGACACTCGACACCCACATCCACCTTCCGGAAGGCGCCGTACCGAAAGACGGCCCATCCGCCGGTATCACCATGGCCACCGCGCTCGCCAGTGCCTACACCGGACGCAAAGTCAGAGGCGATACCGCTATGACCGGAGAGATCACCCTCACCGGCGAAGTCCTCCCCATCGGCGGACTCAAGGAGAAGGTGCTTGCTGCCAGCCAGTTCGGGATCAAGCAGATCCTCCTCCCGGAAAAGAACAAACGTGACCTCGATGAGATTCCCAAATCCGTCCGCGATCAGCTCCACTTCGTCTGCGTCAAAAATGTCGATGAAGTCCTCGAACATGCGCTGGTGAAATAGGGACTGTTGACTGTTGACTGGTGACTAGTGACTAGTGACTGGTGACTAGGGATTAGGGACTAGGGATGACTTGTGACTGGAATGCCATCTTGGGGCAACGCATGCGAGACTATCCCTTTCCCGTATTGTCATCCCGAGCGTAGTCGAGGGATCTCTATGGCACCGCGGTTAGCATCCACATGCCCTTTCACGGAAACGACGCACGGGGATTGCGTTTTTGCGTTTCCCAAGCACATATCGTTGATCAGTCTGCAAGGAAGATTTCTCGGCTTCGCTCGAAATGACGATACGTCAGGAACGCAGTTCCACATTCTCGCTTCTCCCTTCCCTAGTGAATCCGTTGAACTTGACCGTATACTTTCCCAGACATGAGGAGGTCGGCGAAATGAGAATACCGCTGCGCATCCCTAACCATCCATTTTCTGAAACCAATGAGTGATTCTTAAAGGAACGCTGACTCCATCGCAGGATCGGTGCTTCCATAGAAAGGAGCTGTCCTATGGCAGAGATCAAAGACATCACCAAATTTCATATATTTTCCTCCGCCTACTTTGCCTCGGCGGTGAACCGTTCCCAGTACGTGACGGACGGCAAGAAAGAGATTGCCTTCATCGGCCGTTCGAACGTAGGCAAATCCTCTCTCATCAATTCCCTCACCGGAAGGAAGAAGCTCGCCTACGTCAGCCGCGAACCCGGCAAGACACGCACCATCAACTACTACGCCATCCAGTCTAGGCGCATAGAGAACGAAGAAGAACAGCGACAGGACTGGTACCTCGTAGACCTCCCCGGCTACGGCTTCGCAAAGACCAGCCAGGAAAACAAAGACAGCTGGTCCTCCTTCATTGACGAATATATGAAGAAGTCCCCCGGCCTCATCATGATTGGTCTGCTGCTCGACCTTCGGCACCCGGGACTCCCCATCGACCTCAAAGCCTTCGACTGGCTGAAAAAAGCCGGCATCCCCATCCAGATCATCGCTACCAAGGGCGATAAACTCAGCCGCAACGACCTCAAAAAGAACCTCATGCAGATGAAGAAGCTCTTCCCCACCGCCTCCATGCCCCTCGCCTACTCCTCGCTCACCGGAGAAGGACGCGATGCCCTGCTCGAAGTGATCGAGAGAAAGATCTGTGAGTAGGGGATGGGGACTAAAAGGAGAAACCATGAAGAAACTCATACTGACCCTGCTGCTTGCCATCGTGTGTGTACCCGCATGGGCCTCGCCATGGGACGCTCCGAATTCCTTTGAGATCGTGAAGGAAAGCTCCTGGGACTACCGGACCGCCCGCGCCCTCACCGAAGAAGGGAAAGCGCCCGCCTACACTACCGCCTTCTTTAACAAAACACTCACCCGCTACGAGATCGCCAGCGTCGTGAAGAACATTCTGGAATCCGTCCCTGCCAAAGACCAGACAGAAGACATGGCAAGACTCAAGAAGGAATACACCCGCGAACTCGAAGCACAGGGCTACCGCGAAAAGAAAAAGAAAGAGGAGCGAAAGCCCATCCTGGAAATCAGCGGAGACACCCGCGTCCGCTACAAAAATGACAGCGGAAGCGACGCCCGCGCCCGCGTGAATACCACCTGGCACATCGGAAAGACCGACATTGTGGCCGGAGGCAGCGCAGAGAAAGACATGTAAAAAATCCCGATGCTCGAAAGAGCATCGGGATTTTTGATTACCTGTTATGAGTGCGCTTCCGCACACTCCGTCAAAGAGATATGAGCCTTGGCAGCGATCCGTCTGACCTCATCCTCGCTGCAGCTGGACATGGATACGATGAACGATAAAGGCATTTTGGCTTTCAACAGGCGCAAAACGAATTCATTGGCGGCATTCTGCCAGCCTTTTTTCTCGCCTCTGATCTTGCCTCTGATTTCACCCCTTTTTTCGCCGAGTTCCATTCCTCTGCGGTATACGCCTACACTCAAGTTGCACATGGTTATTCCGCACTTTCTGTCAAAGAGATATTCGCCTTGGCAGCGATTTGTCTGACCTCATCCTCGCTGCAGTTGGACATGGATACGATGAACGATAAAGGCATTTTGGCTTTC